>Ga0310829_1000079_pt1 | contig 148427 bp, 173 predicted proteins | sample WT_ome_4_FD_202244 | JGI IMG/M metagenome (GOLD analysis project Ga0310829, IMG submission 202244) | Sorghum-adapted microbial communities enriched on wild type (WT) sorghum from Joint BioEnergy Institute, Emeryville, California, United... ...
CCGTTTACGGACTCTCGCCTTACGTGGCCACGTTGTTCGAAGCGCAGGGCATTGGCAGCATGCGGGAAGCGGGCCTTGTCATTGCCGGCATCGGCATTGGCGGCGTGATCTATGCTGCGCTGGTCCGCATTCTTCTCAAGCGCATGGGCATGTTCAATGTGATGCGCAGCGGCGGAATAGTCGCTGCGCTGGGATTTTGCGTTATCGCCCTGCAGCCGCCATGGCCCGTTCAGTTCCTGGGTTTCATGCTGGTAGGGCTCGGCTTCTTCATGGTGCACAATGCCATCCAGATGCAGGCGACGGAGCTTGCGCCTGACGCACGCGGATTGGCTGTCGCCTTGCATGCGTTCTTTTTCTTCCTGGGGCAGGCCGTCGGGCCAGTCTGCTACGGCATCGGGCTTTCGACGATCGGCGTTTCGCTGACCGTGATGATCAGTGGCGCGGCGATGCTCGTTCTGGGCTTCGTCTCGGCGGGCGCGCTGCAACGGCTGAATGCGCGGCCGCAGGCTGGTGAAGTGTGAGAGAACCCGGTCTCTGCGCATCCCGGTTCAAGCTCAGGCTGAGCGTATTCGGCGCGCGCCGCCTCTGAAATGGTCAGGCGCGCGCGTCACGCACGACCTTCACTTCAACGCAGCATACTCTGCCGAACGACGGCCGGAGATGTCTTCCAAGTTGAAGCGGTAGCCGATGCCCACGCTGTAGATCCAGGGATCGACATCGACTTTGGCTGTGATGCCCGTTCCCTTCCAAGAGGCATCAGTGTCGATCCACGTCTTCTTGACGTCGGCGTTGAGGTACCAGCCATCACCAAGCTCGACATCGACGCCGGCCTGCAGGGTGAAACCAACAGCATCGTCGAGTTTTAGTTTTGCTCCTCCAAGATCAGAAGCCCTGCCTTCATCGAAGAAGTGGATGTACTGAATACCGGCGCCGACATAGGGCTTGAAGCCGTTGAAGTTGTCGAAATGGTACTGCAGCGTCAGAGCCGGCGGGAAGATCCAAAAGTCTCCCAGATCTACACCGTCGATAGCTCCCTTCCCTTCGGCCTCCAGCTTCGCGAAGCAGCACAGGAGCTCCACCGCGAGGTTTTTGTTGAAGAAATAGGTGAGGGTCATCGTCGGCACCACTTCGGTGCTGACGTCAGCATTTGTTCCCTCAAGTCGATTGTTGCCCGCGTATACCTTCGCACTAGCATCCGGATCGATCACGGTGCCCTGAACGCGCACCATGAAGTTGCCGTCCCTCGTCCCAGCGAGCGCCGGGCTGACAGCCGCCAGCGCCATGCCAGCTGCAAGCGCTGCCGCGGCCAAGCTTTTTCTGCCAAGCATCATCCCACCTCTGTCAGGTCGGGGCTCTTGCCGCCGATTCCCCCTGAATCAGCAGATGCCCCCATTTGCGAACCTGAGCGGAAAGATGATTGGTCTCAACGAACTAGGTGGTCGCAGTTACCAGGATGTGGCAGCCTTTTGAGATAATTGCCGATGCTTGATGCAGATCAGAGCAGGCCGGACGAATCTCTGCATTACTCAAAAATTACGTCCCTGATGCAGAGCGTCCGACAACTGCACGTTATCCGCACGCCGCAGCACTAATAGCTGGCCTTTCCCTCCCGCTGGTGGGCTTCGTCTGACCTGAAGCTGTCCACCATGGCGATAGCGCTCATGTTCAGCAGGCCACGGACGGTAATTGACGGCGTGACGATGTGAACGGCCTTGGCCGCGCCAAGCAGTATCGGGCCGAGAACCACAGCTCCCGAAACCACCTTCAGCAGATTGAACGCGATGTTCGCCGCGTCGAGCGACGGCATGATGAGCAAGTTCGCCGCGCCGGTAAGGTTGGAGTTCGGGAAAATCTCCTCGCGAATGAACGGAGACAGTGCCGCATCCGCGTGCATTTCTCCTTCCACCTCAAGATCCGGGGCGCGCTCATTCAGGATGGCCAGCACCTCCCGCATCTTCTTCGAGGAGATCGTATCCTCCGATCCGAAGTTGGAGTGCGAAAGCAGAGCGACCTTGGGCACGATGCCGAACCGGCGCACCTCATCGGTGGCGAGCAAGGTGATCTCCGCCAGATGCTCAGGATCCGGATCGTAATTCACGTAGGTATCGGCCATGAAAAGCGGGCCGGTCGGCAGAATGATGCCGGAGAGCGCCGCCAGCCCGCGCACATCCTTCCGCTTGCCGATCACCTGTGAGACGTGGTGGAGCTGAGTCTTGTAACGACCGACCGCGCCGCAAATCATGGCATCCGCATCGCCGCGCCGGAGCAGCAAGCCCGCAATGACGGTCGCGCCGGCCCGTACGACGCGGCGCGCGTGGCTCGGGGAGATACCGCGCCGCTCCACCAGCCGATGGTATTCCTGCGTCATCTGCTCGACGCGCGGATCCGTCTCCGGATCGAAGATGTCGAAGTCCACCTCCGGCCGCATGCGCAGCCCGAGGTGCGGCAGTGTGCGAAGGATGTTCTCCCGTCGGCCCACGAGGATCGGACGAGCAATACCCTCGGCGATAACCTGGTAGGCAGCTTGCAGCACGTAGGGGTGCTCGCCCTCAGCGTACACGATGCGCCGCGCCGACCGGCGGTGCTCCAGCTTCGCCGCCTCGAAGATCGGCCGCATAACAAAGCCGGATCTGTAGACGAAAGCGGACAGCTTTTCCTTGTAAGCGTTGAGGTCCGCAATAGGCCGGGTCGCGACGCCAGTTTCCATCGCAGCCTTCGCCACGGCCGGCGCAATTTCAGTGATGAGGCGAGGATCGAACGGCTTGGGTAGGATATAGTCAGGGCCGAACACGAACGTCTCGGCGCGATAGGCCGAGAGGACGATGTCGGATGCTTCTGCTTCTACAACTTTGGCCAACGCGAGAACGGCCGCCTTTTTCATCTCTTCATTGATGGTGGTAGCGCCGACATCGAGCGCCCCACGGAAAATGAAGGGGAAACAGAGGACGTTGTTGACCTGGTTCGGGTAGTCAGTGCGGCCGGAGGCGATGATGGCGTCCGGGCGAACCTCCTTCACATCCTCTGGCATGATCTCCGGGATCGGGTTCGCCAGCGCAAACACGATGGGATTGGGCGCCATCTGCGCCACCATCTCCTTGCTGACGATTCCGCCGGCCGAAAGCCCCAGGAAGATGTCAGCGCCAGGCAGCAGCTCGGCCAGCGTGCGGGCCGAGGTGTCCTGAGCGAAGGGCTCCTTGTAGGGGTCCATCAGCTCGGTACGGCCTTTGTAGATGCAGCCAGCAATGTCGGCCACGTAGATATTCTCGCGGCGCATGCCGAGCGAGACGAGCAGGTTGAGGCAGGCAAGCGCGGCCGCGCCCGCGCCCGAGCAGACGAGCTTGACCTGGGTGATGTCCTTCCCGACGAGCTTGAGGCCGTTCAGGATGCCCGCTGCCACCACGATCGCCGTGCCGTGCTGATCGTCGTGGAAGACGGGAATGCGCATGCGCTCTTTCAGGCGGCGCTCGATCTCGAAACACTCGGGGGCCTTGATGTCTTCCAGATTGATGCCGCCGAATGTGGGCTCGAGGCGCGCAACGGCTTCCACAAAAGCATCGACGTCAGTCTCAGCAATTTCGATATCGAAGACGTCGATGCCGGCGAACTTCTTGAAGAGGACCGCTTTGCCTTCCATAACTGGCTTCGCGGCGAGTGGGCCGATGTTGCCGAGCCCAAGCACGGCTGTGCCGTTGGTCACGACGCCGACCAGGTTGCCACGCGCCGTGAGCCGCGAAACCATCGTCGGGTCCTCGGCAATGGCCGTACACGCATGGGCGACGCCTGGCGAATACGCGAGGGCCAGGTCCCGTTGATTTGCGACCGGCTTCGTCGGCTGGACGGCAATTTTCCCCGGCGGATCAGCCTCGTGGTAGTCGAGTGCACTCTTCTTGAGGGGGGCCTCGAGGCGAATCTGTTCCATGCGTGTTGGGTCGTGCTTGTTCATTGTTTTCCACTGCTGCTTGGGCCTCGACGACTCAAGTTTGACTTTTCGTGAGTGGCTTTCGATGTGACACGCCGGCAACGGCTTGCAAAGGCCCTGGTGAGCGATTGCTTCGATGGGTCCTCTCGACGAGAGCCGCTCGCGCCCGCATAGTTAAGCTCTAACTATAAGGCGAAAATGACCTCGGTTCTTCTGCCACTTTCCATAGCTGTTCTTTTTGCTGCGATCCCGTTCGTCGTCAGGGCGAGCCGGTGGAGTCGCAGGGCTGCTGCGTGGCTCGCAGGAGGAGCGATGGTCGCGAGCCTGTTGCTGCTGGCCCCGCTCATGCCGCTCGTTGGTAGCCCGACCGTGCTGGTGGAGCGCTGGCCGTGGATGCCGGAATGGGGGGTCAATTTCGTCCTGGTCTTTGACGGACTGAGCCTGCTCTTCTCCATCCTCGTTCTGGGCATCGGCGTTCTGGTGGTTCTCTACGCCCTTTATTACATGCCGACAACGGATCGGCTGGGGCGGTTTTTCGGCCTTCTTTTGGCCTTTGCCGGCTCGATGCTGGGGCTGGTGCTCTCCGGTAATCTCATTCAGTTCGTCGTGTTCTGGGAGATGACGAGCATCGTCTCGTATCTGCTCATCTCCTACAAGCACGAAGCGCACGACGCGCGCATAGCGGCTCGCATGGCGTTGGCCGTAACGGCTGCCGGCGGATTGGCCTTGCTCGCCGGCGTGTTGGTGCTCGGCTCGATCGTTGGCACATTTTTCATGCCAACCGTGATCGCGAGTGGCGATTTGGTACGCAACCACGAGCTCTACCCGCTCGCACTTACTCTCATTCTCATCGGCGCCTTCACAAAGTCAGCGCAGTTTCCCTTCCACTTCTGGCTGCCGAATGCCATGGCTGCGCCGACACCGGTCAGCGCTTACCTGCATTCGGCAACGATGGTGAAGGCGGGCGTGTTTGCTTTATGCCGTTTCTATCCGGCCTTGTCGGGCACCGATCTCTGGGTGGCGATAGTCGTCCCCGTCGGTGCGATTACGCTGGTCTATGGCGCGTACATCGCGCTCTTCCAGCACGACTTCAAAGGCCTGCTTGCCTATTCGACCATCAGTCATCTGGGCCTGATCACGCTGCTCATCGGTCTCGATTCGTCGATGAGCACGATCGCCGGCATCTTCCACATTATGAACCATGCGATCTTCAAGGCGTCGCTGTTCATGTCGGCGGGGATTATCGATCACGAATGCGGCACGCGCGACATGCGCCGCATCAGCGGTCTTTTCAAATACATGCCCTACACCGCGACGCTGGGTATCGTCGCCGCAGGCTCGATGGCGGGCGTTCCGTTGCTCAACGGCTTCCTGAGCAAGGAAATGTTTTTCGCGGAAACGGTCGAGCTGTTGCGTATTGACCGGACCGGCTGGTTCCTTCCTACATTTGCGACCGTCGCCGCGATACTCACCGTGGCATACTCGACACGATTCATTCAAGACGTTTTCTTCGGCGGCGAGCCGCACGATCTTCCCCGTCAGCCGCATGAGCCGGTGCTCTGGATCCGCATTCCTGTGGACGTGCTGGTTCTCCTGTGCTTGGTCGTGGGTCTCTTTCCGCAGTACACGGTCGGATACATTTTGCATGAAGCGGCTGCCACCACCCTGGGTGGCCCCGTGCCCTACTACAGGCTTGCTGTCTGGCACGGTTTCGACCTGCCGCTGGTCATGAGTTTGGTCGCGATCGTCGGGGGAATCCTTTACTACAGCCAGTTCAAGTATGTGATTGAGTTGCACGATCGGTTCGCGCCGAAGCTCCACAGTCGGGTGGCATTCGAGCGTCTCTACAAGGCACTCGCTTCGGCCTCGGTCACGATCATGGCGGCGCTCGATAACCGATCGCTCCAGCGCTACGTCGTACTGTTCGTCGGCACTACGCTTGTGTTGGGAGGGTGGGCGTATCTCACCGGCGCGCCCACGACCATCCGCGGGCCTGAACCTGGGCTGCCTCCTGATCTCGTGACGCTGGCGGGTTTGGTGGCGCTCGCTGTCGGAAGCGTTGGGGCGACCGTCTATCATCGCCGGCGGTTGATGGCGTTGGTTTTTCTCGGGGTGGTCGGCCTGGTCGTCTCCCTCGCCTTCGTGCGCTTTTCTGCGCCCGATTTGGCGTTGACCCAGCTGGCGGTCGAAGTCGTCACTATTACACTATTGCTTCTGGGTCTTCGCTTCTTCCCGGCGAAGGCACCTCTTGAGGTCACGACTGGCAGGCAGCTTCGCGATATGGCTCTGGCCGCCGCTGGAGGGATAGGCATTGCGGCTCTTACGTTCGCGATGCTGACGCGGCCTTTCTCTACGATTTCTGGCTATTACGAGGACAACGCAATTTCGGGAGCGGGCGGCACGAACGTGGTCAACGTCATAATTGTCGATTTCCGTGGCTTCGACACATTCGGCGAGATCACCGTTATGGCGCTGGTCGCCATTGCGGCGCTGGCGGTCCTCGATGGTCTGCAGCTGCGCGCGTATCCTCCGCCAGCCATGCGGGAGGCTGACCGCCACCCCATCATGCTCTCCATGCTGATGCGGCCGCTGCTGCCGTTGGCGCTCGTCGTTTCAGTCTATATTCTGTTGCGCGGCCACAACCTGCCGGGCGGCGGTTTCGTCGCCGGGTTGATCACCAGCATCGCGCTTATCCTTCAGTACGTCGCGACAGGCATAAACCTGGCGCAAGCGCGCATGCGCATCGATTTCCTGCGGGTGCTCGCTGCGGGGCTCATCATCGCCACGGGAACAGGTCTTGCCAGTCTCTTCCTCGGTCAACCGTTTCTGACGAGCGCTTTCACCCACGTTCATCTGCCGTTCATTGGCGATTTCGAACTCGCCTCGGCGATGATTTTCGACATTGGCGTTTATCTTGTGGTGGTCGGCGCCGTTCTCGTCATCATGTCGGAGTTCGGGGTGCTGAGCCACCGCGAGCTGCCGCGTCTTCCTGTCGAGGGAGGGCGCTGACCATGGAGCTCATCCTTTCATTGGGCATCGGCCTGCTGACGGCCACCGGGATTTACTTGATATTGCGGGAGCGGACTTTTTCCGTGCTTCTCGGTATTACGCTTCTGTCCTACGCCACGAACCTTCTCATATTCGTCAGTGGTCGTTTGATCACCGGCCGGCCGCCGCTGCTCATCGTGGAGCAGGAGCGATACGCCGATCCCATCCCGCAAGCGCTCGTTCTGACGGCTATCGTCATCAGCTTCGGAATGACAGCTTACCTTGTGGCGCTTGCGTTGAGGGCCAAAGGTGAGTCGGGCACCGACCACGTGGACGCGGGGGAGCAGCAGCAGTGAATCACGTCCTGCTCCTTCCCATCTTGCTCCCGTTGTTGGCAGCGGCGCTCTGCGTTGCCGGGCACGCAAGCGGAATTGTCTATCAGCGCGCGGTCTCGCTTATATCAACGTTTCTGTTGCTGCTTATATCGACGGGGCTCATCGCCTCTGCAGCGCTTGGTGAAATCTTGGTCTATGCGCTGGGGACGTGGCCGGCCCCGTTCGGCATAGTTCTGGTGCTGGATCGCTTATCCGCCATCATGCTGATGCTGACGGCGGTTCTAGCCGTGCCGGCGCTGCTTTATTCCGTTGCCGGTGCAGACGCGAAAGGGCGTGGCTTTCACGCGCTTTTTCAGCTTCAGCTTGCCGGCCTCAACGGGGCATTTCTGACGGGCGATATTTTCAATCTCTTCGTCTTTTTCGAAATTCTGCTTGCGGCGTCCTACGGATTGCTGGCGCACGGAGGCGGTTCGCAGCGGGCACGAGCGAGCGTTGCCTATGTCGTTCTTAATCTGTCGGCGTCGACTCTGTTTCTGATCGCGCTCGCTCTCATTTACGGAATGCTGGGCACGCTCAACATTGCCGATCTGGCGATCGTTTTGCCTCAGGTGCCGAAACCGGATCAGGCGCTCGTGCGCACGGCGTTCGTATTTCTCATCATTGTGTTCGCCCTAAAGGCGGCGTTACTGCCGTTATCGTACTGGTTGCCGCTGACCTACAGCGCGGCGCTGCCGTCGGTCGCCGCTCTGTTCGCCATTCTCACCAAGGTCGGCGTTTATGCTCTGCTCAGGATTTCCAACATCATTCTCGCCGGCGCCACGTTTACGGCCAATCTGCTTGAGCCCTGGCTGGTTCCGATCGCAACCTTGACCATCGCGGTGGGGACAATCGGAGTGCTTGCCGCAAATCGCTTGTCCGTACTGGTCGCTTATCTCGTGGTGTTGTCGACGGGGTCACTGTTGTCGGTAGCCAGCCAGTTGCTCAACCTCGCTGGCGTGGCAGCGGTGATCTATTACATGCTGCACTCCACCCTGGTTACGGGCGGCTTCTTCCTGCTTGCCGATGCCGTCGCAAGGCAGCGCGGTGAACTGGGAGACCAGCTGGAACGTGGGCCGCACGTCCGCGATCTCGTGCAGCTCGGTGCTGCGTTCCTCGTTCTGACGATCGCGGTGAGTGGCATGCCGCCCCTGTCGGGCTTCTTCGGCAAATTCATGCTGATGAAGTCGGTGGAGAATAGCGAATGGGTTGTCACGATCTGGGTGGCGTTGCTGGTGTCCAGCGTAATTGTCGGACTTGCGCTCGCGCGGCAGGTCAGTGTGCTTTTCTGGGAACCCAAGGCTGATGAGCCGAGGCCTGAGTATCCCGAACCCAGCAAATTGCGGGGTTTCGCACTCATTTTGCTTGTTTCCGCAAGCCCGGTGCTCACGCTCATGACGAGCTCCGTTTCGGCATACGCCCGCGCAGCTGCCGACCAGCTCGTCACACGCCAGCTTTACGTGGACGCAGTGCTCAGCACCTCACCGCAGATCTACAGGGAGCGGCGGCCATGATGAAACGTCTGGTGCCGAGGCCGTTACTGACCTTCACGATCTTGGTGCTGTGGCTGATGCTCGCCTCCGACATCAGCGTCGGTCAGGTATTGCTTGGCACGGCGATCGGATTGGTCATTCCCATTGTCACGGCGCCATTCTGGCCTGAGCGGCTGAGAATTGTGCGCCCGCTCGTAGGCATTCGACTGTTTCTGGTTTTGCTCTACGACATCGTCGTCGCGAATCTTCGCGTTGCCCGCCTCGTTCTGGGGCCAACCGACAAGCTTCGCTCGCAGTTCGTCGAAGTTCCGCTGGACATCGACGATCGCTTCGTCGCCGTCCTTCTCGGCAGCGTCGTTGCGCTTACGCCGGGCACGGTTTCCATCGATATCGACCGCACGCGGCGCGCACTGCTTGTTCATGCCCTCGATCTGGACGATCCGGACGAACTCGTTCGCCTGATCAAGACCCGCTATGAGGTTCCGTTGAAGGAGACCTTCGGATGCTGAGCTATGTGGTGCCCGTTGCGATCGGCATGGTGATGATCGCCATGTTTCTGAACCTGTTCCGGCTCATTCGCGGGCCGGAGCTACCGGATCGGGTCGTGGCGCTCGACACGCTTTCGATCAATACGATCGCCCTCGTGCTGCTGTTCGGCATCAGCATCGGAAGCTCCATCTACTTCGAGGCCGCGCTGCTCATAGCGATGATGGGCTTCGTCAGTACGGCCGCCTATTGCAAGTTCATGCTCAGCGGCGACGTGATTGAGTAGGGTGCGCCATGCTAGTCGAGTTGATTACGTCCGCCCTTGTTTTGATTGGAGCCACGTTCGCATTGCTCGGCTCCATCGGCCTAGCGCGTCTGCCGGACTTTTTCTCACGTCTGCACGGGCCGACGAAGGCGACGACACTCGGCGTTGGATCGGTGGTGCTCGCTTCGCTCGTTCACGTATCTGCGAATGAGCCCGGGCTCGGCGTGCGCGAGCTCGCCACTATGGTGTTTCTGTTCATCACAGCTCCTGTCAGCGCACACATGCTGGCCAAGGCGGCACTCGGCGAGCGCCGTCGCCGCGAGGCCGAGGAGAAGGCTGAAGAGTAATTGATCCGTCCTGCTTCGATGGGCGCCCGATTTTCTGAAGCGCCCATCGGCAATAATTTGGCGTCGATTAGACGATACCTTCGGACCTGAGGGCTTCGATCTGCTCAGCCGAGAGCCCAAGCAATCCGGACAGAACCGCGTCAGTGTCCTCACCAAGCAGCGGCGGTGCTTTCTGCGCAGTGGTATCGTGCGAGGCCATCCGCACCGGGTTTGCCACGACCGGAAGTGAACCGATTCGCTCGTGCTGGAGCACGCGTCGCATCCCACGCGCCTGCACCTGAGGGTCGGCAAAGACCTGATCAATGGTGTTGATCGGACCGCAAGGCACTGCCTTGGACTCGAGCAGCTTGATCCATTCCGCAGACGTGCGCCGCTTGATCGCTTCCGCAATTTGCGGGATCAGCGTGTCGCGATTGATGATGCGAGCCGCGTTCGTTTTGTAACGCTCGTCTTCCGCGAGATGCTCGAGACCGGCAACGGCGCAGAACCTTGCAAATTGCCCGTCATTGCCCACGGCCAGGATGATGTGACCGTCGGCTGTTGCGAACGCCTGATAGGGAACTACCGTCGGATGCGCGTTGCCCATGCGCTGGGGTACGATGCCTGACACGAGATACGTCGATGCCTGATTGATGAGCGCGGCGACGGTGGCGTCAAGTAGCGCTACATCGATGTACTCGCCTTCGCCCGTCCGTTCCCGCTTCAGCAAGGCTGCGAGAATGGCCGCTAACGCGTTCATGCCCGCCATCTGGTCGGAGATGGCGACGCCGACCTTTACAGGGCCACCGCCCGGAACATCGTCCGGTTCGCCGGTCACGCTCATCAGACCACCCATGGCCTGGACGAGGAAGTCGTAGCCTGCACGCGGCGCATATGGACCGGTCTGTCCGAAACCAGTGATCGAGCAGTAGATGAGGCGCGGATTGACGGCCTTGAGGCTGTTGTAGTCGAGCCCGTACTTGGCAAGCCCGCCGACCTTGAAGTTCTCGATCACCACATCGGACTGCGCCGCGAGCTTTCGGATCAGCTCCTGCCCCTTGGGATGGGCGATGTCGACGGTCACTGACTTCTTGCCGCGATTGGCGCAGGCGAAATAGGCGGAAATGCCTGGGTCGTTTTCGCTGGGCTCCACGGCGAAAGGCGGGCCCCAGCCACGCGTGTCATCTCCGCTCTTCGGGCGTTCGATCTTGATCACCTCCGCGCCCATGTCGGCCAGAAACTGCGAGGCCCAGGGGCCGGCGAGGACGCGGGACAGATCCAGAACGCGGATATGCGAGAGCGGAGCAGGCATGAAGTCGTTTCCTGGAATTGCGTTGTGCGCTAACGGTTAGCGGCCGCGAGTGTAATTCTCGTGCCGGACTAATATCAAAGTGTCCAGGGATTGACGTCGAAGATGAATGAGCAGCTACGCCGCACCTCGCTACTGGAAACGTTCGCCGGTGCTGGCGACCCTGGAGCCCTCGAAGCCGTCTTCTATGCTGCCAAGCCCAGCACAGAGTCGGTGCTCTCCCCTGCAGAGCGGGCTCTCGTTCAGGCTTATCGCTATCGCGGATTTCTGAGAGCCCGGCTCGACCCCTTGGGACTGACCCCTCTGCCTGAGGTCCCGGAGCTTGACCCGGCATACCATGACCTGGATCCGGCGCAGGCCCATGGGCTCGTGCACCTTCTCGAGCGCACCTACTGCGGCTCCATCGGTTGGGAATTCGAATACATCCACGACATCGAGAAGCGGCGCTGGCTGGAAGCCGAGGCAGAAGCTGAGGTGTCGCCAGATGCGGCCACTCGCCAGTCGATCCTCGCGCTGCTGACCCGAGCGCATACGTTCGAGACGGGGGTGGCGCAACGGTTGCCTGGTGCGCGCCTGTTCGGCCTCGGCGGCGCGGAAAGCTTCATCGTTCTGCTTGATGTGCTGTTGAAGGAGAGTGTGCCGCTGGGGCTCGAGGAAGTCGTCATCGGCGGCATGCACCGCGGCCGGTTCAATCTGCTCGCCAACATCTGCGGCAAACCGCTGGGTGCGCTGCTGGCGGAGATTCAAGGCAAGCCGCCCGTCCCCGAGGGTCTCGGTGTTTCTTCGGATGTGCCGTACCACCTGGGCTATACCGGCGAGCGCGAGATCGCCGGGCGCAACATTCGCTTTTCGGTCTCGCCGCACCCCTCGCATCTGCAACTTGTGCCGATTATCAGCCAGGGCCGCGCGCGAGCGAAGCAGCGTATGCGTGGCCCCGACGAGGGCCGCCGGGCGGTGCTGCCGCTGCTGCTGCACACGGATGCAAGTTTCGCAGGGCAGGGGCTGGTCGCGGAAATGTTTCAGCTTTCCCGCCTTGCGCCTTACGATCTCGGTGGGACGATCCACGTCCTCATCAACAACCAGCTCGGGTTCACGACGCTACCCGAGGAGGGCCGTTCTGCTCGTCATCCGTCGGATATCGCCAAGCTCGTCGAAGCGCCTGTTCTGCATGTCAACGGCGATGATCCGGATGCCGTGTGGCGGGCCGCGCAGGTTGCCGCGCGCTGGCGGGCCGCTTTTGGCAGCGACATCGTCATCGATCTCGTCTGCTACCGTCGTCCCGGCCACAACGAATTCGACGAACCACGTTTCACGCAGCCGGTGATGTATCGCGCCATCGACGCACGGCCACCTGTGAACGAGATCTACGCCGCACAGCTTGCCGACGAGGGGATCGACACGTCGGTGATGGCTGAAGCAGCTCGGGCGATGGATGAGGAAATCCGCGCAGGCCTCGAAGCTGCGAAATCCTACGCAGTGAACCGAGCCGACTGGTTCGAAGGCGCATGGGCCGGCTTCCGTTGCGGAAGCTTGGAGGACACGCTTAGTTCGCCCATTACCGGTCTCCCGTTTGAGGAGCTGAAGCGGCTCGGTGCGCTGTTGACCGAGGTCCCGCGGGGTTTCAACGTCGATCCCAAAGTGGCGCGGTTTTTGGAAGAACGGCGTCAGTCCATCGAAACGGGCGAGGGGATCAACTGGGCAACGGGAGAAGCTCTGGCCTTTGCGTCATTGTTGGCGGAAGGCACGCCCGTGCGGTTCAGTGGTCAGGATGCGTTGCGTGGAGCCTTCACGCAGCGACACCTCGAACTGCACGACCAGATGACCGGTGCGCGTCACCTCGTACTCGCTCCTGCCGCGCGCGACAAGGCACATGTCGAAGTTCACAACACGCCGCTCATTGAGCACGCCGTGCTTTGTTTCGAGTACGGCGTGAGCCTGGCTGATCCGCGCCGGCTGGTGGTGTGGGAGGCGCAGTTCGGTGAGTTTCTCAACATCGCCCAGCCGGTTTTCGACCAGTGCATTGCCTGCAGTGAGGATCGCTGGCTGAGGTCGACAGGTCTCGTCATTTTCCTTCCGCATGGCCTCGACGGTGGCGGGCCGGATCATTCGACGGGCCGTCCGGAGAGGCTGCTTGCGGCGTGCGCCGACGCCAACCTCATCGTGGCCAATGTTTCGACTCCGGCGAACTTTTTCCATCTGCTCCGCCGTCAGATTCATTGGCCCTTCCGGAAACCGCTCGTCGTGCTGACACCGAAGGCGCTGCTTCGCCACAAGGCCTGCGTGTCTTCGCTTGCGGAGTTCGGGCCGGGCACTGCGTTTACGCCGGTCATCGTCGATGCCGCGGTCAAGCGGCCGAAGCGGGTCGTTCTGTGCACGGGCAAGGTCTATTACGAGCTTCTACAGGCGCGCGCCGAAAACAAACTCGAAAAGCAAGTGGCACTTGTTCGCATCGAGCAACTTTGGCCGTTCCCGGCAGATGCACTCGCAGCCGCGCTGAAGCCCTATTCCAAGGCTGAGTTTGTTTGGTGCGAGGAAGAGCCCGAAAACATGGGCTATTTCCGCCACCTTGCTCCGCATATCGAGCGGGTGATCGGTCGTCCGATCCGCCGTGCGGGCCGACCGGCAGCTGCAACGCCTGCTGTGGGCGTCAAAACCTGGCTCGCTGCGCAGGCGCGCGCTCTCGTCGCGGACGCGCTGGGTTTGGCCTAGGCGCGTTCGCCGTATTATCCGCCGATATTTTTCAAGGACTTGAGAGGACGTCGATGAAGGACAAGACGAAGCTCGTTCACATGGCGCGCAATCATGCGGAGGCTGAAACGCAGGCCGTCAATCCGCCCGTGATCCGCGCTTCGACGGTCCTCTATCGCGATACAGACACGCTCAAGTCCATCCGCACCCGACGCGAAGGCAACGAGCGCGTTTTCTCCTACGGTGCGCGTGGCACGCCCACCACGTTCGCGCTGGAAGATGCGATTACCGAGATTGAGCAGGGCGTGCGGACGATGCTGTTTCCGTCAGGCCTTGCTGCCATCGCGCACGTGTTTCTCTCGGTGCTGAAGCCGGGCGACCACTGCCTGCTGTCCGAGTCGATTTACGGTCCCGCGCGCGCGATCGCCGTGCGCTTCTTGCGGCCGCGCGGAATCGATTGCGAGTTTTATCCCGGCGGTCACGAGGAAGTCGCGAAGCGCCTGCGGCCCGAGACACGGCTGGTTTACGTCGAAATTCCGGGCTCGATCATCTACGACCTGCAGGATCTGCCGGCGATCGCTGCACTGCTCAAGGATCGTGAAAATACGTTGCTCGCGGCGGACAATACCTGGGGAGCCCCGGGGCTCTATTGTCCAATCGCACTGGGTGCGGACATTTCAATTGTCGCCGTCACCAAGTATATCGCCGGCCATTCCGATTTGGTAATGGGCTCGGTCACCGCGAATGCCCGGGCGGCTGAGCAGCTTGCCTATGACGCTGGCTTGCTGGGCCAGACCGTAAGTCCTGACGATGCCTACGCCGCCTTGCGCGGATTGCGTACGGCGAGCGCGCGCATTGCCATGCATTGCGAGCATGCGAAGGAGGTTATCCGCTGGCTCGAAGAGCAGCCTCAGGTCGAGCGTGTCCTCTATCCGCCGTTACCGTCGCACCCGGGCCATGAAATCTGGAAACGTGACTTCACCGGCGCCAACGGCCTGCTGTCGGTCGCATTCAAGCCGCACATCAAGCAAGACGATGTTGACCACATGGCCGACAGGCTAAAGCTGTTCGGCCTCGGCGCTTCCTGGGGCGGTTACGAAAGCCTCGCCATGGTTTATCCCGAGGGCGGAATTCCAGGCTGGAAAGGTGGCGCGCTCATTCGTCTGCACATTGGCCTCGAAGACCCAGCCGATCTCATCGCGGATTTGCAGCAAGCTTTTGCCGGGTTGCCGACGAAGTGAGGCTGTCGGCCTCGTAGCAGAAAAGCCGCTATGCTGATTGCATAGCGGCTCCTCTATCAAATCGTACCTGTGCGGACTGTCTTTCTCTCAGTCCTTAAAACCCGCTGGCATGATCAGCGCATCATCTTCGGAAGCCAGAGCGAAAGATCCGGCCAGAACGTGATGATGATCAGTGAGACCAAAAGCGGGATGTAGAACGGCAGCACCGCGCGCAACACCGCCCACATCGATATGCCAGCGATGTGGGACAGCAAGAAGAGCCCCAACCCCATCGGTGGCGTCAAAAGGCCGATCATCAGGTTGAAGACGAAGATAATGCCGAGATGAACCGGGTCGACTCCGGCCATGGTCAACGGCGCTATCACCAGCGGCGCTATAAGTAGCGTTGCTGTGGTGCTGTCTATGAACATACCCGCGATCAGGAGCAGAACGTTCACAATCAAGAGCAGCACCACCGGATCGGTCGAGAGTGACAACAGGGCGCGCGTAAAGATCTGCGGTAGCTGCTCGATTGCCATCACCCAGCCGAAAAGCCCCGCCGCGGACACAATGATGAGCACGGCCGACGTGGTCTTCACGGTGTCGAAGAGGGCGAAGCGCAACCGTTCCCAGGTGATGCCACCGTAAAAGAAAACGGTGATCAGCAGAATGTAGGCCACCGTGATTGACGCTGCCTCAGTAGGCGTAAACAGGCCCGCCAACATCCCACCAACGAGCAGGACCGGTGCCAGCAAAGCCGGCAGCGCCGGCAAGAAAGCTGCCCAGATCTCCCGGAATGTTGGCCAGCGCGACGAGCGCGGATGGTTATACCGATAGGCGAGCCAGGCCACTGTCAGCATCAATATGCCCGTGTACAGAAGCGCTGGCATGATGCCGGCGATCAACAGCTGGACAATTGAGGTGCTGGTGGCAGCGCCGTAGATGATGAGCGGAATTGAAGGGGGAAAAATCGGGCCGACTACGGCAGATGCGCCGGTTATCGCCGCGGCATAGGCGGGAGAAAAACCGTTGCGCACCATGGCACGGATCTCGATGCGCCCCAGTCCGCCGATATCTGCCAGTGCTGCACCAGATGTCCCTGAGAAAATCAGCGATCCAAGGACGTTGACCTGCGCGAGGCCACCCGGCACGCGTCCGCCGAGCGTATTGGCGAAGCGGAAAATGTGACTTGTGATGCCGGCCTGATTCATCAGACTGCCGACGAAAATGAAGACTGGCACCGCGACCAGCGGGAAAGAATCGAGTGCATAGGTCATGCGCTGCGCGACCAGCTCCAGCGGGAAATCCGACAATATGACGTAGAGCAGCGCCGGCACCGTGATCGCGATGACCACCGGAAAACCGAATACAAAGAGCGCTACGAATGCGAGAACAAGAGTGATTGCCATTTCCGACCTCCGCTCTCATCCCCGCATCGATTCCGGCAGGTCGAGCTCCTCTTCAGGCTCGAGCTCCTGCGGGAAAGTGATGTAGAGCGGACGATCCTGAACGGCCTTGATCGTCATGATGAGGCATTCCAGCGCGCTCATCGCGAAGCTGACGAAGGCCGCGCCGAGGAAAATCCAGTACGGAATGCCGAGCGTCGGCGTGGAATTATCGAGATTGGTCGTTATCGCCACCGCGCTGGCTACCGTCATCGCTGCAAAGGTAGCCGCTCCCGTCAAGCCAATGACGATGCGCATGATGCGAAGCACACCCTTGGGAAGCATCGTGATCAGCTCGTCCATGCGGATGTTCGCACCGGACGTGATCACGTAGGGAAGCGCTATCAAAACAGTGCAGATCAGCATGAAGCGGGTGAGTTCCTCAACGCCGATGAATGGCGCCGACAGGATTTCGCGCGCGATGACCTGGATGAAGGGGAGCGATACCATCGCTACCAGCATGGCGACGCTACCCCAGCGGAAAAACCACCGCAGCGGCTCCAAGGCGCGGTCGATAGCATAGGTGCGGCTATCCACAGCCTGTACGTTGACCGGCGAGTCCATAGCCACCTTGGCTTCACCCACGCGTAATCCTCCCAGAATATTCGGAAATGTCGTCACGCAGCGAAGCCGGGGACCGATAAATGATCCCCGGCTTCGGTTGTCGCTTACTTGACGGCGGCAATGCGCTCCATGATGGGCTTCCAGTCGGGGAAGTCCGCGGTCACCTGGGTGGTCACCGACTTGCGGAACTCATCCACCTTGAGGCCGTCCTTCTCGGTGATGAAAGTCATCCCCTTGCCTTTCAGCACATCGATCAGCTCAACCTCGGCTTTTTGCCCGAGCGCCAGCGTCTCCTCTCCGACTTCAGCTGCGATCTGCAGCAGCAGATTGCGATCTTCTTCAGAGAGCGATTGCCAGAATTTCTCGTTGATGAAGACCGGCAGCACATTCTGCATGTGAGCGGTCAACATGACGTGCGTCTGCACTTCGTAGAGCCGATTGGCGTTGATCATGGTGAGCGGATTTTCCTGGCCGATCACCATTCCCGTCATGAGCGCGGTTGGAAGCTCGGCGACCTCAACCGGGGTTGGAATAGCTCCCATCCCCTTGATCATGCTCGTCCAGAGTTTCAGCGGGACACCACGGAACCGCTCCCCGGCGAGATCGGCGGGCGAGTAAATGGGCTTTTTCGCCGTCATCTGACGAGCGCCACGGTAGAGGCGGCCGATGATGCGAACATTCGCCTCTTTGGCCAGCCGCTCGCCCATTTCCTTCATGATCTCGGATTTTTGCGGATCAGTGGCGGCCATTGCGTGAGCGCCGTCCCGATAAATAAAGGGAGCAGCGAAGGCGCCCATCTCCGGCATGAGGTTGGCTAGCGATCCGAATTCGTGGTGGGCAAGGGTGATCGCGCCACTGCGCACGCCGTCAACTGTCTCCTGGGCGCCTCCAAGCTGCGAGTTGGGGAAGACCTGGACACGGAGCCGTCCGTTGGAACGCTCGTTGACCCGCTTGGCAAATTCGTCCGCGTACCAGTACTGAATGTCACCTTCTGCGCCCACGTGAGCATAGCGCATAACGGTTTGGGCGGCCGCAGCCGTTGTCAGTACGAGCGAAAGCGCGAGCGTCGCGCCCATACTCTTGAGAACTTGTCGCTTGTTCATTGCGTTTCCTCTTCAATTAACGTCGCAAACTTTGTCGTTATGCACCGTGCTGGCAGCGAATACTGCGGCATCAGCATGAATTTGCCTAGAGTGATTATTAATCGGGAACTCGGCGATTAATGCAAGGTGTCGCGCGAAGATGCGGGGTATGGACCGTCGTTAGAGGTGAGGGCCGTGCGGATACGCTCTCCAAACCGAGCGACTTCACCGACCGCAGGCGACCATTCTATTCTCGCTTTTCAAGGCAGAAACTCTGCCTGAGCGCAGCAAACGGACAGCTTGGGGCTCACCTGCCGAGCAATAGTGTGCCGCAGAACAAGCTGATGTTGCCCATCGTTTCCCTCCCCCTCACATCGAATAACGTTTTGCCTGAGTGCTCACAGGTCGGCGGTCCATGATCGAAGATTTCGCTGAGCTCTCAATCGGCATTCTGTTTGTGCTCAGCAAATATCTTTGTGGTGGAACGTAGTCAGGTGATTTTTCTCTGTCAATCGAATGGTCAAGCTGGTCGAGACATCGGTGGATTTTGGACAATTTCTGCTCCACGTCGTCCCTCAGATAGTCCGAAACCCCGAGTCGGTTGCAACTATCAGCAGAAAATTGCGTCGAGCACCCCAAGAGGTTCTGTGGTGATGGAAATTCACAAGAGCGCTGAACCGGAGGAAGAGAAGGGGCGATCGCTTTTGCTCGATTATCCATTAGGGTGATCTGCGATCCGTTAGCGGCGTCCGCTTCTTTGAGCTTTTTTCCATGCCATATGGAAAAGCGCGCGCGAGGGTTTGCGCTAAACAACATTTCACCCGTCATTGATCTTTTTGCGAAAGGCGATTTTCTTTGGTGAATTAGATCAACAAAAGGACCTCAAACATCCCTGGGGTAGACGGAATGACAACAACATCGAATAACTCTCATCCCGAAAAGATCGGTTTTATCGGGCTCGGCATTATGGGGCGCCGAATGGCGCGAAATTTATTAAAGGCTGGATTTTCTTTATCAGTGCACGACCTCAATCGGGAGCCAGTAGAGGAGCTGTTGACCTTGGGGGCGGCCGATGCCGGCTCCGTTGCCGGCGCGGCGAAAGCCAATATCGTCATTACGATGCTGCCTGATACTCCGGACGTTGAGGCGGTCGTGCTTGGTGAGGGCGGTCTCGCCTCTGAAATGCAACCGGGCAGCATACTCATCGATATGAGCTCGATTTCCCCCACCGCAACGCAAGCCATGGCCCAAGAGCTTGCGGCTCGTGGCATTGAAATGCTCGATGCGCCTGTCAGTGGCGGTTTCCAGGGAGCTGAAAACGCCACGCTCTCGATCATGGTCGGCGGGAAAGCCGACGTGTTGGAACGTTGTCGCCCTGTCCTCGAGGCGATGGGCAAGACAATCAGCCACATTGGTGGGCATGGCGCCGGGCAAGTCTGTAAAATCTGCAATCAGGTTGCCGTCGCTATCAATATTCAGGCCGTAGCCGAGGCTCTAACACTGGCGAAAAAGAACGGCGTTGATCCTGCGAAAGTACGCACTGCTTTGCTTGGCGGATTTGCCCAGAGCCGCGCACTTGATCTCCACGGCCAGCGGTTCCTTGAAGGAAACTACGCGGCTGGTTTCCGTGTCACTCTCCAGCGCAAAGATTTGAGGCTTGCGTTGGAAAACGGAAGTGCGACAGGCACGGTCCTTCCAGCAACGGCGCTCATCCAACAGCTCTACGGCGTGCTGGATGCCACCGGTCGTGCGAATCTCGATAACTCTGCCCTGGCTCTTCTGTTACAAGAGATGTCGGGAGTTCAAGTGGCCTCCACGTGAGGGGCACTGCATCAACGCTTGCGAGGTCTCGGAGAGGCCGTAGAAGTTCAGTCACTGGAATTCTTGATGCGGGCGTCCGGCTCAAGGCGATAAACATGCCATGACCGGTTACAGCGCAGCTCGTTCAAAGTTCTTCGGACGGCAGTGATTTGGAGCGGGGTTAGAAGCTCCGCGTCGCGCTGGTTCCTCCGACTCGCAAAAGCATATGAGCCCGAGCATGTAGATTGGAGAAAACTTGGAGGAGTAGCTCGCCGATCTCGGAAAAGCAGTCTGTTCGGAAGGTCAGAGCGAAGTTTGGCGGAGACGGGGGGATTCGAACCCCCGATACGCCTTTTGGGGCGTATAACGGTTTAGCAAACCGCCGCCTTCAGCCACTCGGCCACGTCTCCCTTGGCGGACTGGCACTTAGCATGGTCGCCGGCCTGAAGCAAACCCCAAAGTGCTCCATGTGAACTGGGTTGTTGAGGCCGAGTTTGCAAGCTGTGTGGCCGCGCTTGGGTAAGCCGCTGCGGCGCGAGGAGGCAGGCGAATCGACTGGCCAGCCTCCGCCGCGGGCGCAAGTGGTCTGGGGGCCAGAAGGGTAGTCGAAACAGCCAATGCAAGCTCCAAGGCCACCAGGCTTCTCCCTGGTACGCCATCGCCGGCGCACAAAGAACGGCTGCCTCGGTGGGCAGCCGGAGTGGCTGAGCGAACTCGTGGAGGAGACGCGCTGGTCAGTCGACATTCGTGTGCTTGTACTTCTCCAGCAAACGCCTCGGCTTCTTCAGGGCGTCGCGGCGGAATGGATCGCCGAGCTCCTGCGTTACCATCATCTCGATGACGGTTGTCTTGCCGTGCTTCATCTGGGCGTCGATCGCCTTATCGAGCGCCTCGCCCACATCGCCAAGGTTGCTCACGGTGACACCCTCGGCGCCGAGCGAGCGGGCGACTTCAGCCCATGAGGGGTTCTCGAGGTTCACGCCTTCGAAACGGCAGTTGTAGAAGTCGACCTGGTTCTTCTTCTCCGCGCCCCACTGCTTGTTGTGGAAGACAACCGCGGTGACGGGGATGTTCTCGCGCACACACGTGAGGATCTCGCCGAAGCTCATACCCCAGGCGCCGTCGCCAACGTAGGCGATGGCCGGGCGGTCGGGACAGGCCACCTTGGCGCCGATGATGGTCGGCAGCGCGTACCCGCAGTTGCCGAAGCTCATGGCCGCGAACATGCTCGGCGCCTGACTGAAGCGCAGATAGCTGTTCGACACGGAGCAGATGTTGCCGATGTCGGTCGAGACCAAGGCGTTCTTCGGCATGGCCTTTTCAAGCTCGCGCAGCATCTGCCGCGGGTGCATGTAAGGCGAATTTTTCGAGACCTCGAGGCTCCAGGGGTCGCGCTCGTGCGTCCACTCTGAGAGCTCCTTTTCCCAGTCGTCCTTTTCGGCCTTGATCTTCTGTAGCCGCTCGGAAGCATTCCGGCGCGCAGCGGGATCTCGGTTGGCAAGGCGGTGGTGCAGAGCCTTGGCAGCCGCTTTCGCGTCCCCCACGATCCCGACGGAGATCTGCTTCACGAGACCCAGCATGCGGTGGTCAGTGTCGACCTGGATGATCTTCGCATTCCTGGGCCAGTAGTCGAGGCCGTACTGCGGCAGGGTGCCGAACGGCCCAAGCCGCGTGCCGAGCGCGAGCACCACGTCCGCCTCGGCGATGATTTTCATGGCTGCCTTGGAGCCCTGGTAGCCAAGCGGGCCACACCAGAGCGGATGATCAGCCGGGAAGCTGTCGTTGTGCAGATAGCTATTGACGACGGGCATCTGCAGGTATTCGGCAAGCGCTTTGGCCTCCTCGATGCCTCCCGAGAAGATTACGCCGCCACCAGCGACCATCACTGGGAATTTGGCGCTCGCCAGCAGCTCGGCGGCTTCGTCCAGAGACTCGTCGGCGCCAGGGCCGCGGGCGATCTTTTTCGGCCGCGGAATTTCGTAGTCCGCTTCGCCGTAGAACATATCGCGCGGGATGTTGAGCTGCGTGGGTCCGCGCTCGCTCATGGCCATGTCAAAGCAGCGGGCCGTGAGCTCCGCCATACGGTCGGCGCGGGAGACGTGGGCCTGATACTTCGTGATCTTAGAGAATATCGGCAGCTGCTCCGTCTCCTGAAAGCCGCCGAGGCCCATGGTGTTGGAGCCCGTTTCCGGAGTGATCACGACGACCGGCGAGTGCGCCCAGTAAGCTGCGGCAGTTGAGGTCACGAAATTCGTCACGCCAGGGCCGTTCTGCGCGATGCAAACGCCATGGCGGCCCGAAGCGCGGCTGTAGCCATCCGCCATGTGCCCCGCGCCCTGCTCGTGCACCGTCGGAATGAAGCGAATGCCGGCCGTTGGAAACAGATCCAGCGCATCCATGAAGGCTGAACCAACGATGCCGAAAACGTGCTTTACTCCGTGTGCAACGAGAGTTTCGACGAAGGCTTCACTCGCGGTCATTCTCGTCATGGACGGTCCTCCCTTGGCTTTGCGGCGCGGCGTTCACGGCGCGAACTGTCTGTCTCGATTTTTAAGACGGGTTGTCTCGATAGCTGACACCCGTCTGAATGCTGAGTCAATTGCCGACTGAGGCGGGGACGCTGCCCGTGTCGTCCGATGGCGTCCGAATGCGTTCGGTATCCTGCTGAACAGGCTCCGCCCAGGCTTCGGCCATCCGTGCAGCCGCTTCCTTGAGCTTCGGGACGAAACCAACCGCGCGGTCGAGGTCGAGACGAGGAGCGGGGCCGTGAAGGGCAAGCGCCGCCAGAACGCGGCCCTCGGGAGTAATGATCGGTACGGCCACACCGAGAATCCCGACCGTGAACTCCTGATTGTTCACGGCGTAGCCGCGCTCGCGAACGGCCGCGAGATGGGCCTCAAGATCCTCGACCTGGGTGATCGTCGTGTCCGTGTACTGCTTGAGCGTGAGATTTCGGAGCAGCTTCTCGCGCACGTGGCTGTTGAGGTGGGCGAGCAAGACCTTACCGCCGGAAGTGCAGTGAGCCGGCAGCCGGCTTCCCGCCGTCAAGTGCACGCGCAAAGACCAGTGACACTCGATGCGTTCGAGATAGAGAAAATCCGTTCCGTCCAGAACGCCGACGTTGCAGGTTTCCTCGATGTCGTCGACGAGTGCCTGCAGAATCGCTCGGATCGGGGCTGATTGGTTGCGCGTGGTCAGCGCATTCAGCGCCAAGGTGTTCAGACGCGGACCTACCGAGAAGCGATCGCGGCTCGGATCGCGCACGATGAGGCCTGCTGCCTCGAGCTGCGTGAGCACGCGATGCACAGTCTGCCGGGGCAAGCCAAGCCGCGCGCTAAGGTCTGGCAAACCTATTGGCTGCGACTGAGCGGTGATGGCCTCAAGAACCGCGAGAGCCTTCTCCAACGCTGACCCGCGTTCCTGGCCCGTTTCCCGCACCCGCATATTTGTTCAGCCTCCATTTAGTGCGTGTCGATTGTCTCCGCCGTTGTTTCCTCCCCATGAGCGACAGTTAGCGGAAGTTCCGCATTTGCGCAAAATGGCGGGCGGCCGTCGGCCCCAGACAATCGTGCATAACCTGGTGAAGTTGTAAGGCCGCTGACCAGCCGCTTTGTGCTTTTCCAGAGGATCGGGTAGCGCGCGTTGGCTCACTTCAAGCGGCGTGCCTAAGGCGCTGAAGGCGCGACTTGCAATCCGGGGGCCCAGATCGATCACGGACATGCCATTGGTAATCCGGCCGAATATGGGCCACATACCAGGCGGGGCCGCTTGCCTCACGCGGCGTTGATCCCATAAGAGCGCAAAAACTTCCAAAGGAGAGATGACATGGCAGAGCGCCCGATCGAGCTCTACTACTGGCCAACTCCAAACGGGCACAAAATTACGATCATGCTCGAGGAATGCGGGCTGCCGTATGTGGTGAAGTACGTCAACATCATGCGCGGTGACCAGTTCAAGCCCGAGTTCCTGAAGATTTCCCCTAACAACCGCATGCCGGCGATCGTCGACCCGGATGGCCCCGGTGGGGAGCCGATCTCAGTGTTCGAGTCGGGCGCCATTCTGCAGTACCTCGGGCGCAAGACCGGCAAGTTCTATCCCTCAGACGAGCGCGCTCGTGTGGAAGTCGAGCAGTGGCTGTTCTGGCAGATGGGTGGGCTTGGCCCGATGGCAGGGCAGGCCCACCACTTCCGCAATTACGCGCAGGAGAAAATTTCCTACGCCATTGAGCGCTACACTAACGAGGTAAACCGCCTTTACGGCGTCATGGACAAACGACTGGCGGATCGGGAGTACCTTGCTGGAGAATACTCCATCGCTGACATGGCCTGCTATCCCTGGGTGCGGCCCTATAAGGCGCAGGGGCAAGACCTGGATGAATTCCCGAACCTGAAGGCGTGGTTCGAGCGGATCGGAGCTCGACCGGCGGTTCAGCGCGCCGTCCAGGTCGGCGCGGAGGAGCGGGAGAAATGGAACCTCGCGCAGGACAAGGAAGCCCAGAAGATCCTGTTTGGACAGCGCGCGAGAAAGTAATTCGGCTACGACCTTGAGAAGCTGGCCGGCTCCATGGCCGGCTTCCCTGCTGTGCCTCATCGGCCGGCCTCCAAACGAGCCGGCCAGCTTTCGACCTCAGTTCAGCTCCATCAACCGAGCCGGGTCCGGTTTGCGGCCGGTCACGCGCTCAAGAGCGATGGCTGCCAGCACTTTGCTTCCCAGAGTTTTCTTGCGGATCTCAGCCTCGATCTGCGGATCGAACCCCGCGGCTTCAGCGGGCACCGTGACTTGATAGCCGAAGACCGCCGTTCCGGGTTCCTGCGCGCAACCCGCGATGGCCGTCGCCACCGTCACGAGCACAGCTGATCTCCAAACCATTTATACCCCCTCACTCTTCACACGCCGGGTACATCTGGTTGTGGCAGCCGGTAAGCAGTCGTGAAGGCTGCCTCTGATTTGACCCGTAGCGCAACGTTGCCCGGTTGCGCCTGAGCTGGCTGTTTGCCGTTGCCCCTCCAGCTCTCTTATTGTTTCCGATCTGGAGACATACCGAGACCGGCCGCCTTTTTGTGGCACAATTGGTTACCCAATGGCAAGCCATTGCTCATCATCGTGACAATCGATTCCTGGCGGAAGGGCAGCATGTCCGGCGTGACCGCGGCCGGAAGAGACCTGGCTAAGTGGACCTATTTGTCAGCAGCTCTTGAACAGTGAGGCCAAGCAGTTCAGCCCCTTCTTCACGGCATTACCGACCGAGTCGCCCGTCTTCTCAAGCTTCTGCTTGGAAACAGACGCCGTCCGGCGAGCCAGCTCCTCGACCGTTCTCGGCGGTGCATCTTCCTTTGCCTGTTCGACCGGCTCGGGTTGAACCTCGGTTGCTGCAGGTTCCGGCTCTGCTTGAGATCCCGCTGTTAAGGCTTCAACGGAATTGGCCAGTGAGACCGTACGAGGGAAGCCAAAACAGCCTCCACCGCTGGTTTTCTGAACTTTGCACTTCTGGTGTCCGCCCTGGCGCGCCAGTTCGGTGATGCACACCAGCTGAAGTGCGTGCTTGGAGAAACGGCGGCCTTCGATCTGGCTCGCGTCTTCTACGGTACACCTATAAGTTGCTGACGGGCCTGAGCAGCTGACGCAGATTTCGGATTGCGCAAGTGCAGGGAGTGTCGACCCGATCAGCAACGCCAAGGTTGGAAGCGCCTGTCGTTTCACGGTCGAGCTAGCCTCCATACAACTTACTATCGCCCCGAATCCACATGGGAAACGGGGCGATAGTGGGGCATTTGTAGCTTATCTCGGCCTTTTTGTCATGGAGTGCCGTTGCGGCCGTGGAGGCGATAGGCGGGCCGCCCCGACAGCCGGTCGTAGTAGGCGCTCACCGCCTTGAGTTCAGGCCGGTCGATCGGCATGCAAAACCACCGGTTGACGACAAGCCCGGCCGGAATATCGGCCAACGTGAAGTTGTTGCCCATAAGGAACGGACCGCCATTTGCCAATTGGGCCTCCAGCAGCTGCATCTGGCGGGTCAATTCGGCGACGCCTGCCGCGATCAGCTTCTCATCCTGGAATGCAGGCTGCTTGGCGACCAGGCCAAGGAAGGGAGCCCGCATGCCAACGTAGAGATCCGTCTGCCCCCAATCCATCCAGGCTTCGACCTGCGCCCGCTGCTTGAGGTCCGTCGGATAGAGATCGACACGCCCGTGCTTCGTCGCGAGGTACCGGCAGATCGCGTGGCTTTCCCGGAGGATGAAGCCATCGTCGTCGATGACAGGCACGACCCCGAACGGATTGACCTTAAGAAACTCAGGATCCGTCGTCGGACGGAAGCCGCGTCCCCAATCCTCGCGCGTGTACTGAAGGCCAATCTCCTCCGCCGTCCACAACACCTTGCGGACGTTGATCGAGTTCGCCCGACCATAGATTTTCAACATGGTTCAATCCTTCTGAAAAAGCTGGTCAGGGCAGGAGGACGGTGGAGCCTGTCGTCTTGCGTCCCTCCAGGTCGAGATGCGCCTGCACGGCCTCCTTCAGCGGATAGGTCTGGTTGACCTTGATCTTCACGATGCCGCGGCCCACCACGTCGAAGAGGTCATTGGCGGTGGCAACCAGATCCTCGCGCTTGGCTGTGTACGTCTGCAGGGTTGGCCGGGTCGCGAAGAGAGAGCCCTTGGCCGAGAGCATCAGAATGTCGAACGGCGGCACGGGGCCAGAAGCGTTGCCAAAGCTCACCCACAGACCGCGCGGCTTCAGGCAATCGAGCGAGCCAGGGAAGGTATCCTTGCCGACGGAGTCGTAGACGACGTCTACGCCCTGCCCATTCGTGAGCTCCTTGGTGCGGGCGACGAAGTCTTCCTTCCGGTAGTTGATGATGTGCGTGGCGCCATGCTCCAGGGCAAGCTTGCACTTCTCATCCGAACCGGCAGTACCGATGATGGTGGCGCCCAGGTGCTTCGCCCACTGGCAGGCGATCAGACCAATACCGCCAGCCGCAGCGTGCAGCAGCATGGTGGTGCCGGGGCCGACCTTGTACGTCTCCTTGAGCAGATAGCGGACGGTCATGCCCTGCAGCATCATTGCCGCCGCAGTTTGATAGTCGATGTTGTCCGGAATTTTCACCAGCCGGTCGGCGGGGATCAGCCGTTCCTCCGCGTACGCGCCAATGGGGCTCGCGTAAGCGACGCGATCGCCAACCTTGAACTCCGTGACGCCTGGCCCGACTGCCGTGACTTCGCCGGCGCCTTCCGTGCCGATCACGGCAGGCAAGCTGATCTTGTAAAGCCCTGACCGATGGTAGGTGTCGATGTAGTTCAGCCCGACAGCGTGGTGCTTGATGCGCACCTGGCCCTCGCCGGGCTCACCCACCTCGATCTCCTCCCACTTCATGACCTCGGGGCCGCCATGTTCGTGGATGCGGATTGCGTGGACCATGAGCCTGTTTCCTCGTGCTTAATCGTTTGCGCTGAATAAGGCGCCTTCGATGCTTGCGTCGGGCGGGCGATCCTGTATCGATGGCGAAAGCGTCACGCCACATCGCCGCCATCCCCGCCTTCTATGGGCTTGGCGGGATCTTCACAAGGGGCGAAACATGATCCGTGTGCGAGCCGCCGGGCGCGTGCTCCCCCTAATGGCCGGTCTTCTTGGGGCGGTGGTCGTCGGCGCCTGCAGTGCTGGTCTTGACTCCGCGCCGCATGCCGGAATGCAGTGCGTGGATGACTCCAGCCACTGCATCGAGCAACGCCGCCAGGCGCTCAATGCGATGATGGCCGACAAGAGCCGGGCATGGATTCGGGAGCAGCCGACGCCAGAGGCCTACGCGTCGGGCGTGCGGCTCTTCGCGTTCAAATCGCGCAAGGCGGAGCTTACCTGTGACGAGCTGGCCCTCGCGCGCCGAGAGGCCGACAACGCGCCGATTGTTCTTCGCGGTCCGCAGGCGGCCAACTTGACGCCAGCTCAGGTTTCGCGAGGTGTGATGCTGAGCGCCGAGGTTTCGCGCGAGCTCGCCGCAGAAATGAGACGGCGTTGCAGGGCGTCAGCATAGCCATTTCAGGAAGTAGCGGCATGGCAGCTTTAACTCGCAGGCCCCTGTCCAAGCAGGACTGGCTCGCGCTGGCGACACGGGCGTTCCAATCCGGCGATTTCAAAGGCGCGCGGGTCGCCTATGCCGAAGCGCTGCGCCATGAACGTAAGAATGCGGACATTCATTTCGATTTCGCGGCGGTGCTGGCGGCGCTAGGCGAAATCGAGGATGCCATCGTTCACTTAACCCACGCCCTGCGGTTGAAGCCGCAACATGAAGAGGCGGCGCGGCGTCTGGCACGTCTCCTTGGCCGCTTCAGCATCCCGGATGCGAGCCGGTTGGAGCCATACGGCCTCAAGGCTGCTCTCGCATCCCCGGGGGTCGATTTGCAGCCGATTACCGAGGTGGCGCTCAAGTACGTCATCGCCACTTCGCCCGAACTCGCCACCGCCATTGAGGCTGCACAAAAGGGAGAGGGTGAGGAAGCTGCGCGCAAGCTTATACTCCATCGAACTTCTGAAGCCCTGAAGTCCGACCTGCTGCTCACCGCATTGCAGACCGGCGTTGTCATGGATGCAGGCGTAGAGCGGCTGCTGACGGCGTTGCGGCGCGTTCTTTTGCTGGAAGTGCCGGCCGGGCGCTTCGAGGACCGAGCGCTCTATGGCTTCACGCTCGCCATGCTCGCGCAGGTCTGGAACAACGATCACGTCTGGGCCGAAACTGACGCCGAGATCGCTGCCATTGATCAGCTGGAAGTCGACAAGACCGCGCTGCTGGCCGGCGATCTTGAGATGGCCCGGCGGCTGGTGCTTTGGGGGCTTTACCGTCCTGTCGAGACGATCCTGCCGCCGCAAGAAGCGAGCACGTGCGCCAACATTCGCCCGAAGCCGGTACGAGAGGCGGTGCAGCAATATCTCGAACGAAGGTACGAGGAGCAGCAAGCCGCCGCGAGCATCCCGAGGCTTGCGCCGTTAGGCGACGAGACATCGAAGCGCGTCGCCCAGCAGTATGAGGCAAGCCCTTACCCACGTTGGAGAAGCCTCTACATCTCAAGGCCGGGTTCGCTGAAAGCCACCCTCGAGCGCTTTTTCGAGCCGTCGCGGCTGGCCTTCATGGACGGACCGTTCGACGTGCTGATCGCGGGGGCCGGCACGGGCAAGCAGGCACTGCAATCGGCATATGCCTACGGCCGGCAGGCTCGAGTGTTGGCCACTGATCTGTCGGCAGCGAGCCTCGGCTATGCGCAGGCAGCCGCCAAGAAACTCGGCGCCAGCAATGTCGAGTTCATGATCGCCGACATTCTCGACATGGACCGTCTCGACCGCCAGTTCGATATCATCGAGTGCGTCGGTGTGCTGCATCACATGGCCGATCCGTGGGCTGGCTGGCGCAAGCTGCTTTCACGGCTCAAACCTGGCGGGCTCATGTACATCGGCCTCTACAGTGCGACGGCTCGCGCCAACATTCGTGAGCTTTGGCAATCGCCGGATTATCCGGGGCCAGATTGTGATGACCGCACGGCCCGAGCATGGCGCGCACAACTTCTCAACCGTGCGGCTGGGCAACCCGGAGCGGAGCTGGTGACGTCGCGTGATTTCTACACGCTACACGAGTTTCGTGACCTCGCTCTTCATGCTGCCGAACAGCACGTGACGCTCGAAGAGATTGAGCGTTTCCTCAATGAAAACGGATTGGCGTTCCGCGGTTTCACGCTCGACCCATTGGTGATCGCGGCCTTTGCGAAAGAATTTCCGGACAGCAAGTGGCCGGGGGCGCTCGCAGACTGGCAGAGTTTTGAGAAATCAAGACCACAGGTCTTCGAGGCAATGTACCGGTTCTGGTGTGATCGCTTGCCGACGGCCTAAGATGGTGCTTCGTTCCAGAACACTTGCGCCAGGCGAGAAAGGAACCTAGCTCAGCGCAGGTTGGGAGGGACGGAACAAGGCACCAAAACGATGGATCTCACACAGTACGTCGAGCCAACGATCGCATTCATACGCGCCAACGAGGTTTGGGCTATCCCGATCGTCTTTCTGCTGGCATTCGCGGAAAGCCTTGCCTTTCTCTCGCTGCTGGTGCCTTCGACTGTATTCCTCGTCGCGATCGGTGGTCTGCTCGGCGCCAGCGGGATCAATTTCTGGCAGGTTTGGGTCGCCGCTGGGCTGGGTGGCACCCTTGGCTATGCCATCTCCTATTGGGTCGGGCTTTATTTCAAGGACTCCATACATAAGATCTGGCCCTTCACCCGCTATCCTCAGATGATCCCGAAAGGGCAGCGCTTTTTCGACAGATACGGCGTATTTGGCGTCTTTCTTGGGCACTTCTTCGGACCGGTGCGCGCTGTGATTCCGGTCGTAGCCGGGATGTACGCCATGCGCCAGTTGCCGTTCCAGATCGCCAATGTCAGCTCAGCATTCCTTTGGGCTGCCGGCGTACTGGCACCGACGACTTTCGGCGCAAAATGGTACTTCGGCACCTAAAGCCAGGCTGTTCACTAACAAAAGGCCTGAGCCTGCAACAATCGGGTTTTCCACTCGTTGAACCGCGAAGGAAACTCCAATAGACGGCTACCCACCTCGTGCTGACGCTGTTTTCGGTTAGTGGCTGGACGGAATATTTGTTGTCACTTGCCAGGGACAACGATCAGCTTATTGGGCTTTTGGTGTTCTTTCTGGGCTTTGCCGAAAGTATCGCTCTCGTTTCTCTTTTCGTCCCTTCCAGCGTTTTGTTTCTTGGGATTGGCGCCATTCACAGCGCGGCCGGCGGGGAATTTTGGCCCATCTGGATTGCGGGCTCTGCTGGTGCGTGGGTTGGCGATTGTGTCTCCTATGGCTTAGGGCGCTATTTCAAGGATGACGCGACAAAGGTCTGGCCACTTCGTAAATTCCCGGACTTTATTCCGAAAGGGCAGGCCATCTGCGAGCGCTGGGGCGTTCTCGGCATCATCGTGGGGAAATTCATTGGTGGGCTGCGCCCATTCATTCCGGTTGTTGCCGGAATGCTGAGCATGCCGTGGACACTCTTTTTTCCGTCCAGTGCTCTTTCTTGCCTTATCTGGGCCGGCGCCTTTCTTGCGCCAGGATATGGCATTACTTTTGTATTTAACTAGCAGCTCGTGACGCGCGATTGCTGCTAGCCGTAAAGATTTCAGACTTCCCAGCTCGGCGATAGACTGAGCCTAAATGAATCCAACCAGCCACTGAGGAGGAAGCTGCATGTCTGAAAGATCGTTACGAAAAGCCTTGATCCGCAAGAGGACGGCGAAACGCGTCGTTCCAAGAGCAAAGGTCACGCGCATCCAAGGGAACACAAGCGGCGTGAGAAAGCGCCTCAAGAAGCTGGCCGGGAAGGCGCGTGCGGCAGCCGCAGCCGCAACCGCGAAGGCCGGGTAGTTGCGGCCTCGCGGGGAGATCAGCGCAGCGCGACGCTCGCTGCAAGCAGCTGTCACTGGCGGAACTACTCATCAGGCCGATGAATGGTAGCAGACGGTTGCGGCGTCAGGCCGGGTAGGCTTCGGCAAATGCCCGCCGCTATCATTGGGCGACCAGTTCTCCCCGCGAGGCGATTGCATGGCCACCGCCGAAAATTCGAGCGCGGCTCTGCCTGCTCTCTATCCCCCGACCGTGACACCCGCGCCCGATCTCCTGCCGCTTCATCGGTTTCTCCTGAACTTCGTTCGCAATCCGCTATCGAGCCTGCCGCGGCAGGTCTATGAGGAGCCGCTTGTCGTTTACGAAACGCGGCGGAGCACGATCGTTTGGGTCACCGCGCCAAGACTTGTCGAAGAGGTGCTGCTGACCCGGCACGAGGAGTTTCCAAAGACTCCCGTTGAGAAACGGATCTTCGCGCAAACGCTGGGCAACGGCATTCTGACTTCAGGTGGGCAGCACTGGCGGTGGCAGCGGCGTATTATGGCACCCCTTTTTCGCCACGCCGAAATCCTGCGTTATGTCCCGACCATGAGCCGCGCGGTCGAGGAATTGCTGGACCGGTGGCGTGCCGATCCGCCCGGCAGCATTCAGCACATTGATCGCGCCATGACGGAAACAACGTTTACTGTCATTTCGCGCACGATGCTGGCCGGTGGCGAGGCGGTGGAGGCGGATATCATCCGCCAGGCTGGAGGAGACTTCCTCGAGCGCATCTCCTGGGAAATTGCATACGCCCTATTGAGGCTGCCGACGTGGCTTCCTCACCCAGGGACGAGGCAGATGCGAAACGCCGCTCGCCGCCTCAGAACGGCTGTACAGGAGCTCATCGACAAACGGCGTAATCGTTCATTGGAGGCGGGAGAGGCTGATTTGCTCGGCCGTTTGCTGGCAGCGCGCGATCCCGAAACCGGCGCGCCGATGAGCGACGAAAATCTGGTCGACAATCTGTTGACGTTACTCGAAGCCGGACACGAGACGACGGCCAAGGCTCTCACATGGTGCCTCTATCTCTTGGCACGCGCGCCGGAATGGCAGCAGCGCATTCGGGATGAAGTGATTGCTGTGGCGGGCAACGCGCCCATCGAAAGCGCGCACATCGATCAGCTGCCAACGACCCAGCGAGTGCTGAAAGAGACGATGCGCCTTTACCCGCCGGCACCGGTCCTCTCGCGAATGGCTGCCAACGCCACGACGCTTGGCGGTCGTGCGCTGAGGCCAGGGACCAACGTGGTGATGCCCGTGTTCGCGATTCATCGACACAAGCGCCTCTGGGAGGACCCGGACCGCTTCGATCCGGATCGATTCCTGCCCGAGCGCGAAGCCCGCTACTGGCGCACGCAATTCATGCCGTTCGGCGCTGGTCCGCGGATCTGCATCGGCATGTCATTCGCCATGGCCGAGGCGACGGCCATTCTCGCCACATTAGTCCGTAGCGCCAGCTTTGAATGGGACGGTCGCTACGTGCCGGAGCCGCTGAGCCGCGTCACACTCAGGCCCAAAGGGGGAATGCCGCTTCGTGTTCACCTGCTCTAAAGACCCTGAGAACACTACGCAACTTTGCAGTAAGGCCTTGTTGGTTGGTGCTCCAGAAGCCCGAAGGGCTGATCGAGGGTTGCTGCCGATCAACGCTCTGAGCTGAACCAAAGCACAATCTGCTGCGCTCGTTTCGGTGAAAGAGGTTGCCCGAATTGAGCACTCATTGCCTATCAAGGTGCTGATCGCCAGCACGTGTTTGTCACTTGTTTTGCCCCTCATGCTTCACTAGCCGCCTTCGTCCATCTTGAAGGACTAACGGCTCAGCGGCTGGCGACGGCAGCGGCGGCCGAGGCCATGAGGATTCCGCTGCCGCGGTTGACCAGGCGTATCGCCCGCGGCGTGGTGAACAAGGCGCGCGTGTGTGCTGCCAGCAGAATGTAGCTGCCGAAAACGAGGGCCAGCACCGCCAGCGTGACGATCGTCAGCTCCAGCCAGCCGAGCCATCCGATGGTGGCCGTCTCGATAATGGTCGGCAGCAACGCAATGTAGAACAGCGCGGCTTTGGGGTTGCCCATATTCACGGCCAGCCCGGCAAGATAGAGCCGCAGTGGCTTTTCATCCGGCTGCTTGGCGGAGAGATCGTGGACGACGGCTGGCGCGGTCCACATCCGCCAGGCGAGATAGAGCAGGTAGGCCGCGCCTGCGTATTTGATCACCAGAAAGACGGTTGTGAACGTCTGCGCGATGGCCGATATCCCGAGCGCAGCAACCGTGAGCCAGACAACATCGGCGGTCGCAAGACCCGCCGTGAAGGCAAACGCCCCTTGCATCCCGCGACCCAAGACGCGCGCCGTAATGGCGGCCACACCCGGTCCTGGAGAGGCGGCCGCGACGAGCAGCGCACCCGCAAAGATGACAAGCGAGCTGAGATCCATGGGCGTGCCGTTCCGATCAGGAGCGCGGATGGATTTGCTTTCAATTTTCAGTATCAGGTAGGCCTGTATCTGAGAATAGGGAGCTTTGCCGCCATCTGATCCCGCCCTCACTCAAAGCTCATGCGGCACCGGGAGGGGTTTTCAATATCTCCGTCACGGCTTAGATGCTCAGGGCCTGACCGGGTTCGCCGGGCGGGCTTTCCCGGACAGGATCGGAGTTCATGGGCTTCAAATGCGGTATCGTGGGCCTGCCGAATGTCGGCAAGTCCACTCTCTTCAATGCGCTGACTCAAACCGCGGCTGCGGAAGCGGCCAACTACCCGTTCTGCACCATCGAGCCGAACGTAGGCGAAGTCGGCGTGCCGGACCCGCGGCTGGACAAGCTGGCGTCGATCGCAAAGAGCGCGCAGATCATTCCGACGCGGCTTACCTTCGTGGACATCGCCGGTCTTGTCCGCGGCGCCTCGAAAGGGGAGGGGCTGGGCAACCAGTTCCTGGCCCATATCCGGGAGGTTGATGCCGTTGCCTATGTGCTGCGCTGCTTCGAAGACCCTGACATCACCCACGTCGAAGGCCGCATTGATCCGCTGGGCGATGCCGAGGTGGTCGAGACGGAGCTGATGCTGGCGGACCTCGAAAGCCTCGAGCGCCGCCGCGTTCCGCTGGAGAAGAAGGCCAAGTCCGGGGAGAAGGAGGCCAAGGTCCAGCTCGCGGTCATCGACAAGGCGCTGGCGCTTCTGCGCGAGGGCAAGCCTGCGCGTCTCGCGGAGGTGACGCCCGAGGAGGAGCCGCTGTTCAAGCAGCTTCAACTCCTGACGGCGAAGCCGGTGCTCTACGTCTGCAACGTCGACGAAGCTTCGGCAGCCACCGGGAACGAATATTCGCGCAAGGTCGAGGAGCGCGCGAAGGCCGAGGGCGCGGGTTGTGTGATCATCTCCGCGAAGATCGAGGCGGAGCTGGCCGGCCTTTCACCCGAGGATCGGCAGGCCTATCTCGCGGAGCTTGGGCTTGAGGAGCCGGGGCTCAACAGGCTGATCCGCGAGGGCTATCGGTTGCTCGGTCTCATCACGTTCTTCACCGTCGGACCGAAGGAGACGCGGGCCTGGACCGTGCCCGCCGGCACCAAGGCGCCCAAGGCTGCTGGCGTCATCCATTCCGATTTCGAGAAGGGCTTCATTCGCGCCGAGACCATCGCCTACGACGATTTCATCGCCTATGGCGGCGAGGCAGGAGCGCGCGATGCTGGCAAGATGCGACTGGAAGGCAAGGACTACGTCGTTCAGGATGGCGACGTGATGCATTTCCGGTTTGCGACCTGAGAGTGGGGCAGGCGCTGTAGCTTTCAAACGAAAACGCCCTCCTCGCGATCGGAGGAGGGCGTCTAATCCGACACACGCCTTTATGGGGGGGGGAGTTGGCGTTCGCTTTATTGCGTGTGGTTGCTCGCCTCCTGAAGAGGCGCAACTCGGCTCTTCCGCTGAGGCAGCGGGATTGAGGTTTCGTCGTCAGCCTTGACCTCGGTGGCTTCCGGCGTCTCCGTCTCGTCAGACTTGGCGATCTCGCTCGGAGTGGTCCACACCCCGACGCCAACCTCCCGTTCCGCCCAGCTCACAAGACGAGCAACCGTCATGCGCTTCATGAACGGATTTGCACGGATGACGGGGCCCGGCAGCAGCTTCGTCAACTGCGTGTCGCCTTTCGCACGCAGAACCTTCACGGCGGCCGCAGGCCCGAGGAGATGGGTCAGCCGCAGATGAGCGAACGTCGGCGTCACGCCACGTTCCCGAAGATACTTCGCGTTATCGTTGTTGAACGCGATCGCGGCGCGGCGTGAAAATTCCATGTCGGTCCTGAGCGCCAGGATCTGCGAGCGTGTCATGCCTTCCACTTCATCAGAGAAGTGACGGTCAACGACCGCGATGAAGGTCGAGTTGATGAACTGATAGGGACCCAAAGCGGTGGAACGTGGGTTCTTTGCATGAGGCTTGCCCGCGGACTCGGCCATCATGAGTCGGTACAGGTAAGCGTCGATGTCCGACTGGGCTTGCTCGGAATTGTTTTCGGTCTCCGGCTTGTCGTTATCGCTCTGCTCTTCTGCAGGAACAGATGTTGGATTACTGACCTTTGGAAACGCGGACACCGGAGTATTTGTGGCAGTAAATAGGAACGCCGCAGAGGCTGTCATACAGAAAAACAGCCTACAAATGGCGGACAACTGAGGTATTGCCATTCCATTACTGAACACGTGATTGCCCCTCTTCTTTGGTTTTGCATCACGGTTGCTCATCGAACACTGGAGATTGGCGAGTTTATGGCCGTAATTTGCGCATTCGGTGTTTGATTTGCGGCGTCTGGGCGCGCCTAAAGCAGTGGAGTTCCGCGCACGCGGCATCTTCCCACCGCGGCAGCTGGTCGCTATCAGGCAGGTCTCAGGAGAGCATCAATCGAGGTGTGGGCATGGGAACCGAGGCAGGTGCGGGAGAAAAGAGGATCTACTGGGACGACATAATCGTCGGCCAGACGGTGCCTTTCGGGCGCAAGGTCGTCACCAAGGAGGAAATCATCGAGTTTGCGCGGACTTTCGACCCGCAGCCCTTCCACCTTGATGAAGAGGCGGCGAAGGACTCGATGATCGGGCGCCTCTGTGCGTCAGGGTGGCACTCCTGCGTCATTCTGATGCGGATGATGGTCGATGAGATACTGAAGTACGCCGAAGGACTCGGATCGCCCGGTATCGCCGAGACGAAGTGGCTGAAGCCAGTGCTTCCCGGCGATGAGCTGACGGCTCGCTACACGTGCACCTCCAAGCGCGAGCTGAGGTCGCGGCCGGGGGTCGGCGTGTGTCAGTTCCTGTTCGAAATGCTGAACCAGAACGGTGAGGTGGTCATGACTTGGGATGTGGCCCAGTACTTCCGCATCCGTGGCGCGGAGGCTGCCTGATGAGCGCCTACTTCGAGGATCTCGAGATCGGGGCCACGGTTCATCTGGGCTCCCATACCTTCACCCGCGAAGAGATCATCGACTTCGCGAAGAAGTACGATCCCCAAGCCTTCCACCTCGACGATGAAGCCGCCAAGAAAACTTTGTTTGGAGCCCTCTGCGCCAGCGGGTGGCACACGAGCGCCATCTGGCTGCGCCTGCTCATCGATTACCGGAACCGCGAGGCCGACCTGATACGGTACCGCGGGGAGCGCCCGGCACGCTATGGCCCGTCGCCAGGTTTCCAGGATCTCCGGTGGCTGAAACCCGTATACGTTGGCGACACCCTCAGCTTCACCAGCCGGGTAAAGGAGAAAGTCGACTCGCGCTCCCGACCGAATGTTGGGCTGGTTCTCTTTGACAACGAAGGGGTCAATCAGCGGGGCGAGCTGGTGTTCTCGGTCGTCAGTAAGGTTTTTGTCGAACGGCGAAAGCCTTTCGAAGGTTGACGCTTATCATAGCGTCCCCGACATCTTTCGCGGTGGACTGGGCCGAAAAGCAGAGGAGCCCAAGGATGCTTCGCTACCTCGTGGCCTACGCCTCACGTGAGGGACAGACCGAAAAGGTCGCCCACCACGTCGCCCGCCGACTCGAGGACGACGGGCAGCTCGTGCGCCTGATCGACATCAAGGCGCATGAGACGGAGGCCGGCGCGGACGAATGCGATGCGATGCTGATCGCGGGCTCCATTCACCTCGGGCAGTTCGACACGGATCTCGCAGATTTCGTCATGCGCCACGGCGAGGCTCTGCGGCGCTGCCCGTCCGCCTTTCTGCCCGTAAGCCTTTCGGCAGCGTCCCACGAGCAGAGCGAGCGCAATGCCGTCGATGAAATCGCCCGGCGCTTTGTCGCCGAGCACGGCTGGGCGCCAGATGTGATCTATCACGTCGCTGGGGCCATCCACGATCGCGAGCTCAATTACGTTGAGCGCACCGTCCTCCATGCCATCGCGGAGATGAAAGATGTTGAGCGCGATTCATCCGGCAACACGGAGTTTACCGATTGGTCCGCGCTCGATGAGTTTGTTCGGTCGTTTGAGGCGCTGGTTCAGTCCAAGCCGCGGAGGAGCAGCACCCCCGCAGACAGCAGCGTTTGATGCTGGCAAAATATCGTGCCAGCGCGGCCTTGCGCATAATTCTTCAGCGAGAGTGAGATTGCAGCAGTGAACCTGCCCAACCCAGTCACCGTACTGACCGGTTATCTCGGCTCAGGCAAGACGACGCTGCTCAAGGCGCTCCTCCAGCATCCGGAGATCGCTGCTGGCACGGCGGTGATCGTCAATGAGTTCGGTGAGGTGGGCCTGGACGATGCGCTCATCGAAGCGGTGCAGGAGGACACCGTGCTGCTGCCCTCGGGGTGCGTGTGCTGCGCTGTTCGGGGCGATCTCGTAAAGGCGCTGCTCAAGCTGCATGACGACATGATGCGCGGTGCGATCCCCGAGCTGCAGCGGGTCGTGCTGGAGACAACCGGGCTTGCCGATCCCGCTCCGATTGCACAGACGCTCATCAATGATCGCGACCTGTTTCGCGTCTATCGGCTCGACGGCATCATCACGACAGTAGACGCGCAACACGGGCTCCGTCAGCTCGACAACACGTTCGAAACCGCTCGTCAGATCGCGATGGCGGACCGTATCATTCTGACGAAACCGGATCTGGCGGCGGCAGATGAAATCGATCGCGTTTCGGCGCGCGTTCGTCTGCTCAATCCTGCGGCGCCGATCTTCAAGGCCGTGAAAGGCGCAATCGATCCGTCAGAGCTTTTCAATCTGAACGCCTACGAGGTGCGCGGGGACATCGACGTGGATCGGTGGCTCGCGGCGGATCGCTATGCAACTCATGACGAGCATTGCTCGGTAGAGGGATGTGACCACCCACATCATCACCATGATCACGACCACGGCCATCTGCACGGCATCCGCTCGTTCTGTCTGACGTTCGATGAGCCGCTGGAAGCCAACAAGGTCGAGGTGCTGATCGAGCTGCTGCGGGCAACGCACGGTGAGAAGCTGCTCCGGATCAAGGGGCTGCTGAATGTGCGCGGGCAGGAGCAGCCGTTCGTGATTCACGGCGTCCAACACATTTTCTATCCTGTCGAGGTGCTGGAGCGTTGGCCTAGCGACGACCGGCGCTCGCGCATCGTGTTCATCACGCGCGATCTGGAGGAAGCCGCCGTGCGCGAGCATTTTGCGCCGCTCAATCCGGCTTAAAAAACGGGGCGGATCAGAAATAGGCGATCAGTCGTCCGGCTGCGGCGATACAGAACCAAAGGACAAGCGAAATTACAGCGGCTACCCGAAACCGCATCGGTAAGGGTGTCATTGCCGGTGTCTTGGTGAGCACTGCAGACAGCGGGCGCTGGACAAACAGCGCATTGAGAACCGCGAGCGCGATCAGCCCCATCTTGATCTGAAACACTGGGTTCATGAGCATGTGGCTCGCTTCTGCTGTGAACAGCGTAAGCCCTGTCAGCAGCATGAGAGCGAGGGCCAACATCGCCACCCGGCGCGCGGGAACGATGACGGCTGCCGGCACCGTTTCGCGGAACGCACCGAGCAGGCGCAGATCCATGACCGCAACAGAAGCAGCCAGCAGGGCGAGAGCCAATATGTGGCCGACGTTGGCGGCAGGATAAATCCACGTGGACTGCCGAATTGCGGCGCCCAGGGCGGAGTTTTCCAGCGCGACGAAGAAGGCCGGCGCGTCAGGCGACATTCAGCGCATCTCGAACGTTTTGCCGTCCACGATAATCCGTTCTGCGCGCAGCTCGTTGGGATCACGCGTCGAAACGTAACCAATCGCCTGGATAACCTTGCCGGTTTCGATCAAGTCCGCCGTCGCGCCCCGCGCTTTCATGCGGGAAACGGGGGCAAGGATGATGATCCACGTCTTGTCCTGGCCTTCCACCGTCACCGTGACGTGCGGATTTTCATAACTGGCGTTGAGGATCTTGCCCTCGACGGTGACTGTCTTGCTCGAGTCGTAGCTTCCCCATCCGTGGTGCGCAGAGGCGGGAAGTATTGCAGCCAGAAACATCAAGAGGGAAAGGCCAAGACGGCTCAGCATGGCGAAATCTCCATTGAGTTTCGGCCATGAAAGATCTTGGCGCCGGCTGGTCAAGTCAACTGCGCGCGAGGTGAGCCGCGCTCACGCGTCCTTTCGCTCGGGATAGAGTGACAAGAGACCCTCCCGCGTCGCCGGAGCGATGCCCCGTTCCGTAATGAAACCGGTAACGAGCCGGGCTGGTGTCACGTCGAACGCCGGGTTGCCCGCTGGAGAACCCGGCGCTGCAATCTCGACAGTCACCACCGAACCGTCGGGCAGGCGGCCCGGCATTTTCAGCACTTCGTCCGCCGAACGCTCCTCGATGGGAATGGAGCGCCCATCCTCGAGCGTCCAGTCAATCGTCGAGTACGGCAGCGCGACGTAGAACGGCACATTGTTGTCCTTGGCAGCGAGAGCCTTGAGATACGTGCCGATCTTGTTGGCGACGTCGCCATTGGCCGTCACGCGGTCAGTCCCGACGATGCAGATGTCGACCTTGCCGGATTGCATGAGATGCCCGCCGGCATTGTCGACGACAATGGTGTGCGGAACGCCATGGCTGCCGAGCTCGAATGCCGTCAGCGAAGCGCCCTGATTGCGTGGCCGAGTCTCATCGACCCACACATGAACGGGAATGCCGGCGTCGTGCGCCTGATAGATCGGCGAGGTTGCGGTGCCCCAGTCCACGCAGGCAAGCCAGCCGGCATTGCAGTGCGTGAGCACGTTCACAGGCTCGCCCGGCTTTTTTCTCGCAGCGATTTCCTTGATGAGCGAAAGCCCATGGACGCCGATGAGGCGGCAGGTCTCGGCGTCCTCGTCGGCAAGCTCGGCGGCACGCTTGTAAGCGGCCTCGACGCGCAGTTCGCGCGGAAGATTGCGAATGGCCTTCCACATTTCCTCGAGTGCCCAGCGTAGATTGATAGCCGTGGGCCGCTGCTTGGCGAGGTATTCGATGGCCCGGTCCATGGCCTCGTCGGAGGCGTCCTCCCGCAGGGCCATGCAAAGGCCGTAGGCGGCGGTGACGCCGATCAACGGAGCGCCGCGGACCTGCATGGTCAGGATGGCGCGAGCCGCGTCCTCGCAGGATTTCAGCGCCACCGTTTCGAACCGGTGCGGCAGCTTCGTCTGGTCGATGACCTCCACGGACCAGCCGTCATCACTCAGCCAAATGGTCCGGTAATGCCGCCCACCGATTTTCATCTCCGCTCAAGCTCCTTTGGGGTGGCACCCGTGAAGACAGTCTAGCCGGGTACAGCGAACCGTACCCAGGCTGGAACAAGGCTGACCTCTTCAAATCGACATCCCGAGCGATGACCGGGATGCCTTCCGTATTCGATCTCTCGTTGCGAGCTGCGTGCTCAGATCAACTGAAGCTGCCTGGCCTCGATCCCAGTGGAATGTGGAGGGTGTCGTCCAAACCGCAAGACGTACAAGACAGCGCATACCACTCCGCATGCGGTCGGACCGAGCGATCCTCGACTTGCAGGCCTGGGGCGCCACAGACAGGGCAGGGCACAGCGGCCTCCGGGTTCTGTTGGCCGGCGGTGACGGCGGCCATGGCTTCGCGAATCCGATTGGCAGGCAAAGTGTTGTTAGCGCTGTTTGTGTTGTCCATTCAGTGCCCCTCAAATGCTATTAGTGCGTGACACTTCACGCCGCTGGCTTCCAGTTTCTTGAGACCGCCAAGGTCCGGCAGGTCGATGATGAAAGCGGCGCCGATAACCTCGCCGCCCGAGCGGCGAACAAGCTTGGCGGCCGCATCGGCGGTGCCGCCGGTCGCAATCAGGTCGTCGATGATGAGAATGCGTTCGCCCTGGCGGATGGCATCCTCGTGAATCTCGATCGCGTCAACACCGTATTCGAGCGTGTATTCCTGCCCGATCGTCTTCCAGGGTAACTTTCCCTTCTTGCGAATAGGGATGAAACCGCAGCCCAGCCGGTCCGCGACAGCGCCACCTAGAATGAAGCCCCGCGCTTCGATGCCCGCCACGGCGTCCACCTTCTCCGATTGGAAAGGCTCGGCCAGCGCAATGATCGCTTGCTCGAAGCCATCCGCATCACGCAGGAGCGTCGTGACATCGCGGAATATGATGCCCGGCTTCGGATAGTCCGGGATCGACCGGACCAGTTGCTTGAGATGCTCCACCTTCACCTCCCTTAGTGCCCCGTGGCGGCGAAACTGAATAAGCGCAGTGCAGCGTTATTCGAAGTATTGAGGGACCGTCGGCAAGCCGCGTTCGATACCGTCATGGCCGCTTCGAGTCCCTTCTTACCGATCCCATGGTCGACGGAAACCGGGACCATCTGCCTCGCACGAGCGAGAGGTTCGAAGGCGTCCTTCTCAGAATCCATCGGACCGGGAGCTACAACGTCTCCAAACAAAAACTCGATCAATCACCTTCGGCACCGCCGTCGAGGCGCGCGCCATATCTCGTGGCCTGTTTCGTAAAGGCCCTTCTCGCAGTCGTCCCGCCCATTTTGGCCAGAGTCGCTGGAGCTTCCGCTGAAAGCCAGGCACCCAAGCTCGGCAGACGCAGTTCCCTTATTCTGTCCGCGCCTGATTAGGCAAGGGCGCGAGCTTCGACTTTCCGTCGCTGCGGCTCTGGGATCGCAAGCTTGTGCCGCTCGCGGCAGGGTCCATATTGGTCAAGAGGCCCTTTCAAAACCACAAGGAGGAAGCCCAATGGCGGACAATATTTATCCCGCAGCCTCGCCCCAAACGGCGCAAAAGCGGCGCCAACTTGCTCCCGACACAGAGGCAGCCTTCAGAGCATTCAGCCAGCAGGTTTTTGCGGAAGGCGCTTTGTCGGTCAAGATGAAGCAGATCATTGCGGTCGCAGTAGCTCACGTCACGCAATGCCCATACTGCATCCGCGGCCACACAAAGGCGGCGCTCCGGCACGGTGCGACTGAGCAGGAGCTAATGGAAGCGATTTGGGTTGCGGCGGAGATGCGCGCCGGCGGCGCCTATGCCCACGCGAGCCTGGCCATCGACGAAATGAACCGCATCGCAGCCGCGCAGTCCGGCGATCAGGCTAACGCCTAAACGCCTATTTGACGCCGGGTCGCTTATGAGTTCTTGAGGACGCGGCCCGCCACGGCGTCCAGCTTCGCGATCAGCTCAGGATCGCGGACTTCGGGCGCCGTAATAAGCGCCACATCGAGAGCGCGGTCGGAACCGATCGGGCAGGGCTGATGTTCGCGCGGGAAGATGGACGTCAGCCGTGCCAACATCCGTTGCGCGGCTTCCGTGTTGGTCTTCATGACCTCCAGAACCGCGGCGACATCGACGTGGGCGTGCTCTTCGTGCCAGCAGTCGAAGTCCGTCACCATGGCGACGGTGGCGTAGCAAATCTCGGCTTCGCGGGCGAGCTTGGCTTCGGGCATGTTGGTCATGCCGATCACGTCGCAACCCCACGAGCGGTAGAGGTTGGATTCAGCTCGCGTCGAGAACTGCGGCCCCTCCATTACGAGGTATGTGCCGCCGCGGCGATAGTTAATGTTTTCTGCCTTTAGAGCTTGTTCGAGAAGATCGACGAGACCGGGGCTCACTGGATCGGCCATCGAAACGTGCGCCACGAGCCCGTTTCCGAAGAAGCTCTTCTCGCGCGCGAACGTGCGGTCGATGAACTGATCGACGAGAACAAACGTGCCCGGCGGCAAATCTTCGCGCAGCGACCCGCAGGCGGAAACGGACACAAGGTCGGTGACGCCGGTGCGCTTCAGGGCGTCGATGTTGGCGCGATAATTGATGCCAGTCGGCGAGTGACGATGGCCACGGCCATGGCGCGGTAGGAAGCGGATCGGAAGACCGTCCACCTCAGCAAACAGGATTTCATCGGACGGTTCTCCCCAAGGCGAGGAGACCTTCTCCCAGTGCGGATTCTTGATGTTCGGCAGATTGTAGAGCCCGCTGCCGCCGATGATGCCGAGTACTGCTTTCGTCATGCCTCGCCCCTGGCCAACGTTCGTGCACCCCTCGCGTGATCCGCTGTGGAGCCTCAAACGGTGTCAAACCGAACTCCTAAAGAGAAAAGGCCCCGATGACGAGGCCTTTTCTTCAAGAAATTCGCGGAGAGCTAGTGCTCTACTCTCGACCAAATGCGCTTCTTGGCGATGTAGAGTAGGACCGAGGTCACGATGAGGTAGAGGATGACCACCCAGCCAATCCGCTTACGCTCTTCCACCTTCGGATCGGAAGTCCAGTAAAGGAAGGCGGCCACGTCGCGAGCGTAATTCTCGACGGTTGAGGGCGTGCCGTCCTGATACTGGACCTGACCATCGCCGGCAGCGAACGGATTGGCCATGGCGATCTGGTGACCAGGGAAGGCGGCGTTGTAATGCATGCCTTCCATCAGCTCGAAGCCTTCCGGCGGCTCCTTGTAGCCAGTCAGGATCGCATAGATGTAGTCGGCGCCGCCCTCCTGATAGCCGACAAGGATGTCACGTAGCATCAGGAAGGGATGGATGTACCACGGTGCGACGTTCTCTGTGTTCCGCGCCCGCGCCATTAGCGACAGGTCTGGCGGATAGGCGCCGTTGTGGATGGACCGTGCTTCCTTCTCGTTGGCGTAGATCTTCGGTAGCGGGTCCGACAGAAGGCCAGGGCGCTTGAACATGGCGCCGGTGTCATCCGGACCATCCTCAACCTGAGCTGATGCAGCCAGAGCCTTCACCGCATCTTCCGGGAACTCGGGACCACCTGGCTGAGCCAGGTTCCGGTAGGAGATCCGGCGCAGCTCGTGGCAGCTCGAGCAAACCTCCTGGTAGACCTGGAAGCCGCGCTGCAGTTGCGCCTTGTCGAAGGTCCCGAAGAAGCCGGAGAACGGCCAGCTTTGACGCTCGATCTTGATGGCCTCCGCGGCCGAGGCGGCTTGGGCGGTTACGGCAAGCAAGCCTGCCGCGACCATCGCCCCCAGAGATTTGTGGATCTTGAACATTATTCCCTCGCCTCCCCGAGCCTTACCGCTTCTCGGCAGCAGCTGCCGCACCCGCAGGGGATACCCTAGCCCCACTGTTGCCCTTCCTGCCGAGGACCGCTTCGCTGATCGAGCGAGGCATCGGCTTCGGCGTCTCGATGATGCCGATGATCGGCATAACGATGAGGAAGTGGGCGAAGTAGTAGAAGGTGAACACGCGGGCCCAGGTCACGTACACGCCTTCGGCCGGCTTGGAGCCCAGGTATCCGAGCGCCAGGCAGGTGAACACGAACAGCCAGAAAAACCAGCGATAGAGCGGGCGGTACTTCGTGGAGCGAACACGCGACGTGTCGAGCCACGGGATGAACACCAGGATGATGATCGCGCCGAACATCGCGATCACGCCGCCGAGCTTGGACGGGATCGCACGCAGGATCGCGTAGAACGGCAGGAAGTACCACTCCGGAACGATGTGCGGCGGCGTCACCAGCGGGTTCGCCTCATTGTAGTTGTCGGCGTGGCCCAGGTAGTCGGGCACGAAGAACACGAACCACGCGAAAAGGATGGCGAACACAGCCATGCCGACCGCGTCCTTCGCCACGGCGTACGGGCTCATCGGCACCGTATCAGCCTTGGTCTGCGGCTCGATACCCGTCGGGTTGTTCTGACCGGAGACGTGCAGCGCCCAGATGTGCAGCACGACGAGGCCAGCCAGCACGAACGGCAGCAGGTAGTGCAAGCTGAAGAAGCGGTTCAGCGTGACGCCCGAAACCGCGTAGCCACCCCACAGCCACTCGACGATGCTCTGCCCCACTAGCGGAATGGCGGAGAAGAAGTTCGTGATAACCGTCGCGCCCCAGAAGCTCATCTGGCCCCACGGCAGCGTGTAGCCGAGGAACGCCGTCGCCATCATCACGAGGTAGATGAGGACGCCGATGATCCACAGCACCTCGCGCGGAGCCTTGTAGGAGCCATAGTAGAGGCCGCGGAAGATGTGGACGTAGACGGCCAGGAAGAACATCGAGGCGCCGACCGCGTGCATGTTGCGGATCAGCCAGCCGTAGTTCACGTCCCGCCGGATGCGCTCGACGGAGTCGAACGCCTCGTTCACGCTCGGGATGTAGTGCATCGCGAGCACGACGCCGGTCAGGATCTGCAGCGCCAGCACGGCGGTGAGGATGCCGCCGAACGTCCAAAGGTAGTTCAGATTGCGCGGAGTCGGATAGTCGATGAACTGCCCATGCATCATCCGCATGATGGGCAGGCGCTCATCCAGCCACTTCTCGAAACCGGATTTGGGCTCGTAGGTCGACTGATGTGTAGCCATGTTCGTAAGTCCTCAGCCGATCCGGATCTTCGTATCGGAAACGAACTCGTAGGTCGGCACTTCGAGATTGCGCGGCGCCGGCCCTTTGCGGATGCGTCCTGACGTATCGTAGTGGGAGCCGTGGCACGGGCAGAACCAGCCACCGTAATCCCCCTTCACGTCGTTCAAGCTTTGACCCTTGGGGATACAGCCGAGGTGGGTGCAGACACCGATCAGAACGAGCCAGTTCTCGTGACCCTTCTTCACGCGATCACGATCTGGCTGAGGATCGGGAAGTTCACTCAACGGAGTTTCGGCCGCGGTCTTGATTTCTTCCGGCGTCCGGTTGCGAATGAACACCGGCTTGCCGCGCCACATGACCGTGATGGCCTGCCCCGGCTTCACAGGCGTCAGGTCAACCTCGACTGAGGCCAGTGCCTGCGTTGATGCGTCGGGGTTCATTTGTGCAATGAACGGCCACAGCGCCATGGCGCCGCCGACGGCCGCGAAGGCGCTGCCCGCGATCGTCAGAAAATCTCGACGCGTTGGCTCCTCGGCGTGTGAGCTCAATTGAGCCTCCCTTCTCCGCAAAAACCTCGAATCCGATGCGATCCGAGCACCCTTTGGACGGTCGCTGCCCCGCCGACGAGACACGTCGGGCGTGAAAAGAGACGGTATCGACCAGTCGCAACCTATATGTTGGCAAATCCCCCGCTCAGAACGGCGCTTTTTGCCACGCCGACCTTTTGACATCGTTTGTCCATGCTCTCAAGGCGGGGAAGCAGAACGGCAAAGAGGCAATTTGGCGCATACGCTTGCGAATGCGCCTTGGCTGCATAATGGGGCGGAATTGCTGCGATGAGACTCGCCCTCTATCAGCCGGATATCCCGCAAAATACCGGGACGATCATGCGTCTTGCGGCGTGCATGAACGTGCCCGTCGATGTCATAGGTCCACCGGGATTTGATCTGTCAGACCGTGCGTTGAAGCGCGCGGCGCTCGACTACCTGCCGTACGTCGATCTCACCCGGCACGTGAGCTGGGAGGAGTTTCTGGAAAAGCGCGCGAGTACCGAGGGCATCGGACGGCTCGTTCTCCTCAGCGCGCGCGGCGATCATCCCTACACAGAGTTTCGCTTCGCGCGCGATGATACCTTGTTGCTGGGCCGCGAAACCGCCGGCGTGCCTGACAGTGTCCGGGCTGTGGCCGATGCAAGCGTGCGCATACCGATGCGCAGCGACCTGCGCTCGCTCAACATTGCGGTTGCTGCCGCGATGGTGTTGGGTGAAGCGCTGCGGCAAACGGGGCTGTTTCCGTCCTAGAGGCGCGATTAGGGACAGCCAAGAGCCTCTGCGAGACCGAGGAAGCTGTCAGTGACAACATCCCATTCCCGCTCGGCCTTCAGATCCTTTGTCTGATGAGGCCCATACTCCGTGGGCCGCGCGACGAATGCCGTCGCATATCCCTGGGCGGCAGCTGCGGCGAGGTCGTCATTGTGCGCCGCAACGAGCATCATCTGCTCAGGCCTGAGGCCAAGGATCTTTGCGGTTCGCAGGTAGGCTTCGGGAAGCGGTTTGTAGGCGCGCGCCGGCTCCGCGCCGAGAATGACGTCCCATGGCAGGCCGGCGTTCTTCGCCATCCATGCGAGCAAGCCGATGTTTCCATTGGACAGTGTGCCGATGAGGTAGCGGGCCTTGAGCCGATGCAACCCCGGCACGCTGTCAGGCCACGGTTTGAGCCGGTGCCAGACCTTGTTGATGTGGTCCTTCTCTTCTTCGCTTAGTCCGTCAATGCCGTATTTGGTGAGTAGCTTCTCCAGGCTCTCGCGGTGCAGCACATCGAGAATGGTCCAGGGGCGGCGGCCTGCGCGTACCTCCTCCATCGAGGGCTGATAGAGGGCGCGCCAGTCGTCCGTGAACGCCGCCCAATCGGCGGAGATACCTTTTTGCGCGCCGAAGGCCTCAAGCTCCTGGATGATGCTCGTGCGCCAGTCGACAACGGTGCCGAAGACGTCGAAGACGAGTGCCTTGATTTGGGAGATATCACCCATTTCAAAACTCCCACTTGCCCGTTTGTGCGCGGTGGCGCAACGCGTGGTCAGCCAGGACAATCGCGACCATGGCCTCGCCGACAGGAACGGCGCGGATGCCGACACACGGATCGTGCCGGCCCTTTGTCATGATCTCGGTTTCATTGCCGAACCGGTCGATGGTCTTCCGCGGCGTGAGGATGGATGAGGTCGGCTTCACGGCGAAGCGACAGACTATGGGCTGACCCGTCGAGATGCCCCCGAGAATGCCGCCTGCATTATTCGACAGAAAAACCGGGCGTCCATCCGGGCCAATGCGCATTTCGTCGGCGTTTTCCTCGCCCGTCAGCTCGGCCGCTGCCATGCCCGCGCCGATCTCGACGCCTTTAACGGCATTGATGCTCATCAGCGCTGCAGCCAGGTCCTGATCGAGCTTGCCGTAGATCGGAGCACCAAGCCCCGGCGGGACGCCTTCAGCCACGATTTCGATAACGGCGCCGACGGAGGAGCCGGATTTGCGGATCTGATCGAGATAAGAAGCCCACGTCTGAACAGAGTCGTGATCCGGGCAGAAGAACGGGTTGCTCTCGACCTCGTCCCAGTTCCAGCGCGAGCGGTCGACAGCGTGCGGGCCGATGCGAACAAGGGCGCCCCGGATCGTCACGCCTCTAAGGATCTTCCGCGCAATGGCGCCTGCGGCCACGCGCATCGCCGTTTCGCGCGCAGACGAACGCCCGCCGCCGCGATAATCACGAAGGCCGTACTTCTCAAAGTACGTGTAGTCCGCGTGACCAGGGCGAAACTTGTCCTTGATGTCCCCGTAGTCCTTCGACCGCTGATCGACGTTGTGAATGAGAAGCGAGATGGGCGTGCCGGTGGTCACTTGGCGTCCCTCGTCATCGGTGAACACGCCTGAGAGGATCTCCACCTGGTCGGGCTCCCGGCGCTGGGTTGTGTAGCGCGACTGCCCGGGCCGGCGGCGGTCGAGATAGTACTGAATGTCTTCGGCAGTGAGCGGAATGCCCGGCGGGCAGCCATCGACGACGCAGCCGATCGCCGGCCCGTGGCTTTCGCCCCAGGTCGTCACACGGAAAAGATGGCCGAAGGTGTTGTAGGACATGAGCTTTCAGCAACGGTCAGCGTGTTCCTTGAGAATTCTGCCAAGGCTTACAGCAGTGGGTCACGAATAGCGAGTAATGAAATAGCGGTGGACCCAGAGGTTGGTTTGCTTTGCGTTTTCCACCTAGTCGCGTTTCGTTGCGCTCAGCCGTTCCAGGCCTTGTTTGGCTTCGGTGTTCTGGGGGTTGAGCTCTAGTGCCCGGCGGTAGTCGGCCCGCGCGCTCTCCGTCTGTCCCAGCTCCTCCCGCACCTCGCCGCGAAGCACAAGCACCATGTCGTCATCGGGCGTTTCCGCGAGCGCAGCCTCGTAGTCCCTGAGGGCCAGCTGGAGTTCGCCCTGCGATGCGTATGTGAGACCGCGCAAGACTAGTGCCTCGGAGTCCGTGGGATCCAACTGGATTGCCTGGGAGAAGTCCTTGATCGCAAGCTCCGGATCACCCTGCTGTTCATACGCCAGCCCACGGCGATGATAGAGCAGCCGATACTTCGGGTTGAGTTTCAGGCCTTCGCTGTAGTCGGAGATTGCGCCCGCACTATCGCCCAACGCCTCTTTGGCCATCCCCCTGTTGAGGAAAGCCTCAGCCCGCACCTCGGGGATCTGCTGATTGTCTTCGATGACGGTCGTGCAGGCCCTAAGCCGCAGCTCGGCCATCGACTCTGCGAGCCGGCACTGTTCGAGATCATCCGCCGCTATAGTGCCGATCTGAGCAGCTGCCGGCGGACAAAAGAGGCCTGCCGTCATCGCAGCCGCCATCAAGGTCCGTGTTACCCGGATAATGAATTGATGCCGGATCAGCACGTTGATGCTCCTCTATGGCACAGCCATTCTCAGATATCCCGAACCGGCTTAAGTCGATCCGGTTAGCAGCGGTTGAGCTCGGCCAGCGCCAACTCCGCGATGCGGAACCGTCTGGTTTCCCGAGCTGGCCCGACTGCTGCGAGGCCACGGCGGCATTTTCGCGCGAGCAGAAGGATCGGCGCGTCTGCTGCTCGCCAATCCGCAGGATGTTGGCGTCTGCACGGGGACGTCGGAATTAAGGCGGCGCTGGATCTCGCGGCGCGTATGGCAGGGCCGTGAGAGCGGCGCACGGGGAGCAAGCTGGCGCGAGGCGTAACAATGGGCTGTCCCTCTGGCATCAGATCCCAAAGGGCAAGAAAACGATCCAAAATGGGGTTGCGAACGGTCACCTTGAGCGCTTTTCCCTTGTTTCCTTCATCTCATAGCAGTTTTCTTGCATCGGTCAGAAATCGGATGAAGCCGCACCGGCGATGTTATGGTGACAACAAACGGTCGTTCGGCTTAATCAGAAGTAGGCGATCATGATTCGCTGGTCCCGGAAGGGAGCTAGCGAAATCAATGCGCCGAGAATTTGGGCGGCTGGGACGGAGGCAGAGTATCGCCAATGTCGTAGTCGCAGCGAACTCAGCTCGAAGCACGCGCGAGCTGGCGCCTTGGCCGCAAGGACGGCCTGAGCACCCGTTTTTGCCGGCCATGCAAACCCAAAAAGAGAGCCGAAGCTGCCGCTGCTTCGGCTCTCAAATTTTCTGTGTTCAAGAGTGATTGGCTACTTGCTTGTAGGCGGCTCTCCCTGAAACCCCGGCGAGGTGCTTGGCCGATCTTCCGAATGCATCATGCCTGAGCTGCCGGGTTGAGTTGATTCCGAACGATTGCCACCAGTGCGCGGGCTGACAGGCGGTGCTTCGACCAAAGCTTCCTTCGAGCCCTTGTACACGATCCGTGTGCCGCCATCGCGCGTTGCGGTCTCAAGCAAGTGCATCGGTACGGCAACCCGCTTCTCGCCCAGACCGAGAGGTTGCGCGGTACTCAGGACCGCCATCACTTGCCCGTTCGGCGTGACGAGCACGTCCTCGACGATGCCGATTGGCTCACCCGCATCGCTGACGACGGCTTGGCGCATAATCATGTCCATCGGTCTTGCGCTGGAGACGTCGGTCGCCTGATAAGCAGCCGTCGTGTCGCGGGCTGGCTCCTCTACGCCCCACAAGTATCCGATCAAACCTCCAATGATGGCGGCCAGCGGCAGAGCCCAGTAGGCCCAGGTTGAGCCACTGTGGGCGGGTTCGCTTCTGGTGGTTGTCATGGGCGCCGGCCGCACCGTTCGTTCGCCAGTGGCGCTTTCGCCGAACTGTTCTCTCACGGTCTGGCTGGCAGCTGCCTTCATCGAGCCGAGCTGATCGAAAAAGCCCGAGGAATCGAGCAACGTCGAAAGTCCCGATGGCATCGCAGCTTTGAAGTCGCCAGCTTCCGACTGCAATAGCCGAGCCAGTCCTGCCGTTCCTCCACCAGTTGCCTGCTGCTGGCGGCCCAGAACACCCATCAGAATCGGCGTAAGCATCCCCAGCAGCGAGCCCATGGAGCTTTCGCCACCGCCGACATACCGGCTGATGCTCGACATCAATGCATTCGAGCCGCTGCTGCCGAGCAGCGACGACAGCATCGATTGCCCTTGGTCGATCAATTGGTTGCGGTTTGTCAGGAGGGAGCCGATGTCATCGAGCATACCCGTTGGGGCGCGGGAGATTGCATCAGACAAGCGCTCGGTGCCGCTAGGGCTATCGGCGACCTTCGACAAGCTCGCGAGAATGGCCGGAATGGCAGCGGAGGCTGCGGTCTGAGCCAATTTCGGGTCGATACCTATCGCACCGGCTATTCGCCCGATAAGCTCGGGAGTTAGAAAACGCTGAACGGCGGAAAGGAGAATTCCCACAGAACCACCCATGAATACTGCGATGCCACCTGTCCCGGCGGCAACGCAGGGGCGATACGAAGGTTCCACGGAATGTCAGGGTGCCAGCTAACAATCGTTGGTTATGCTTGGTGCCAGCTTATCTCGCCTGGCCGGAGAACGAGCACCTTATCCTGAGGGACTTCCAGGAACGGCACCTCGCTCGGATCGATGCCCAGCAGGTGTCCCCGCAACACCCGGCTCACACCGCCGTGGGAGACGACGACGGCGTTGCCCTCCAGACTTTCGAGCCAGCCGACGATGCGCTCCATGAGGTCGCGATAGCTCTCGCCGCCGCGCGGGCGCCAGTTGAAGGGATCGGCGAGCCGGGCTTCGTACCCCTCAGGGTCACGCTCAGGCAGCTCTGACCAAGTAAATCCTTCCCAGTGACCGAAGCAGATTTCCCGCAGACGCGGATCGGTGCGGTAGCCAGCCGGCTCGAGGCCAACGGATTTCCGCACGATTTCCATCGTCTCACGGGTGCGGCTGAGGGGGCTGGCGACAAAGTCGAGATCTTCGAAGTTGGGAAGGAGCTGCCGGAGCACGTGCCCATTGCGGGCGGCCTGCTGACGGCCAGTGTCGTTCAAAGATATGTCCGTCTGGCCTTGCAGGCGCCGCGCTGCGTTCCAGTCCGTCTCGCCGTGACGGATGAAGTAAATCGTCCTCGCCCCCCGCATGAACCCGCGCCTCAAACCTTCAGAACAAGCTTGCCATGATTGCCGCCTGTGTAGAGCAGGTTGAGCACATCGGGAAATGCGTCGAGACCGCCCTCGCGAACGTCCTCCCGGATCTTGAGCTTGCCCTCAGAATACCACTTGCCGAGGTCGCGGATGGCTTCGTCGATGCGGTCCGCCCAATCGAAAACAATGAGACCTTGAATTTTCAGCCGCTGCGTCAGCACGCTTCTGAGATTTCGCGGCCCAGGCGGTGGCGTAGTGGCGTTATAGGCCGAGATCAGTCCACAAAGCGGAATGCGACCAAACCTGTTCATCAGCGGGAGGACAGTGTCGAGGATCTCGCCGCCGACATTTTCGAAGTAGACGTCAATTCCCTGCGGGCACGCCGCTTGCAGATCGGCAGCGAGATTGCCGGCCTTGTAATCGACGGCAGCATCAAGGCCGAGCTCATCGAGAAGATAGCGGCACTTTTCCGGACCACCCGCGATTCCGACTGCACGGCAGCCCTTCAGCTTCGCAATTTGCGCAACGACGGAGCCGACAGCGCCCGCGGCCGCTGACACAACGACTGTTTCGCCTGGCTTCGGCTGCCCCACTTCAAGCAGGCCAAAATAGGCCGTCCAGCCAGGCATGCCCAATCCGCCGACCCATCGCTGCAGCGGCGCAAGGTTGGTGTCGACCTTGACCACGCGCTTGCCGTCGGAAACGGCGTATTGCTGCACACCGAAGAGGCCCTGCACGGCGTCACCCGGCTTGAAGTCCGGATGGTTCGAGACTTCCACGTGTCCCGCTGCATAGCCACGCATCACAGCACCGATGGCCACGGGCTCGACGTAAGAGCGCCCATCGCTGACCCAGCCGCGCATGGCGGGATCGAGAGATATGTATTCGATTTTGACCCGAAACTGGCCCGGTCCTGGCTCGGGAATGGGGCCGTCTTCGATGGAAAACACGTCCCGCGACAGCGGCCCAGGGGCAGGGCGGCGGGCAAGCTTCACTTGACGATTGGTGTTGGACATCGGAGAGCTCCTGAGAGGAACAGTGTTAGGCACGAATATGCGATAACATCTTCAAGCAAGCACGGGTCGCGCTCGACTTGCCCCCTCTCTAGCTCTAGCGCGGCTCTGAGGATTACGCGCGAATTCGGACTGGGCACCTGGATGCGTCTCGATTTCCCCCTTCGGCCTGGATCACCGATGGCAAAAACGGGACCGCAGTCCAGCCTCAATCCCCGTTCTTCACCACACTGATGTCCGGAGCGTCCTCGTTCTTCATGCCCTGCACGTGGTAGCCGGCGTCGACGTGATGAATTTCGCCGGTGACGCCGCGGGAGAGATCGGAGAGGAGATACAAGCCAGCCGCGCCCACGTCCTCGATCGTCACGGTCCGCCGCAGCGCAGAATTGTATTCGTTCCACTTCAGAATGTAGCGGAAGTCCGCGATGCCGGAGGCGGCTAGCGTTTTTATCGGGCCGGCAGAGATTGCGTTCACGCGGATGCCATTCCGGCCGAGGTCCGCTGCGAGGTAGCGGACACTCGCCTCCAAGGCAGCCTTGGCGACGCCCATGACATTGTAATGCGGCATCACCTTCTCGGCACCGTAGTAGGTGAGGGTCAGCAGCGCACCGCCATCGGTCATCAGCTTTTCGGCGCGCTGGGCCAGCGCCGTGAACGAATAGCAGGAAATGAGCATCGTCTGCGTGAAGTTCTTCTCGGACGTGTCGACGTAGCGGCCGTCGAGCTCGTTCTTGTCCGAGAAGGCGATGGCGTGCACCAGGAAGTCGAGACGGCCCCAGCGTTCCTTCAGCTCAACGAACACGGCGTCCATCGACGAGGCGTCGGTCACGTCGCAGGGCAACACGAGGTTGCAGCCAAGCTCGGCTGCCAGCGGCTCGACGCGCTTCTTCAGCGCCTCGCCCTGATAGGTAACGGCAAGCTCAGCGCCTTGAGCCGCAACAGCCTTTGCAATGCCCCACGCTATTGACCGGTTGTTCGCAATGCCCATGACGAGGCCGCGCTTGCCGGCCATCAAGTTTCCAGTAGCGACTCCCGTATTCGCCCCGTTGCTCGTCATGAGCCGTCACCCCGTCGGTTTTGCCAACGCATCCTAAGCATCATTGGCGGGTTAAATCCACAACAGCCGCCCTGGCGCGGCCGCGTTCACATCTGCGTCATTGAAAGGCTTTCGGCAAGATGCAAGCTTTTCATTTGTTCGTTAGTTCGGTATAATGGAACTATTGATCGACCAAGGAGATGCCTATGAAGCTATATTACTCACCGGGCGCGTGCTCCCTGTCCCCTCACATCATTCTTCGTGAGACCAATACGCCGTTCGAGCTGGTGAAGGTTGATCTCAAGGAGAAGAAGACCGAAGACGGGCGGGACTTCCGCGAGATTAGCCGCGTCGGCTATGTGCCGACGCTGGAGCTTGATGACGGAACGGTTCTCACCGAAGGCCCGGTGATCGTCCAATACCTCGCCGAGAAGGCCAACGCGACTCATCTGATGCCGCAGCGGGGCACCATCGAATGGTATCGGATGCTGTCCTGGCTGAACTTCATTACCAGCGAGCTGCACAAAGGCTTCGGGCCGCTCTTCAAGCCGACGATGCCGGAGGAGGGGAAGGCTTTCGTTCGCGAACAGCTGCTGTCGCGGATCGCTCACCTCGATCAGCACCTTGCCGACAAGCCCTACATCATGGGTGAGAACTTCACGCTTCCTGATGCCTACGCCTTCACGGTACTGAGCTGGGCGCGGCCGCTGAAGATCGATTTGTCCGGGTTCAAGAATATCACCGCGTACCTTGAGCGTGTCGGCCAGCGGCCTGCCGTGAAAGAGGCCATGAAGGCCGAAGGGCTGATCAAGTAGTTCCGAGCTCCCTTCCCCGGAGGCCTAATCCCGGGGCGTTTGGGCTCCTCTGGAGCTCAGCGCGGGGATTTCTTTGTTGCCGGCAGCTCCGAACTCCTCAGCCGATCAGCTCTCGGCAGTGACGCCCGTTCCGATTGGGCAGGAAAGGCCCGTGCCGCCCAGACCACAATAGCCGTGGGGCACCTTCGCGAGATATTGCTGGTGGTAGTCCTCGGCGAAGTAGAACTCAGTGAGATCCTTGATCTCAGTCGTGATGGGACCGAACCCGTTGGCCGACAACACGCGTTGGAAAGTTTCCTTGGAGGCCTCAGCCAGGCGCCGCTGCTCGGGCGAGGTTGTGTAGATGGCTGAACGGTATTGGGTGCCAATGTCGTTGCCCTGGCGCATTCCCTGCGTGGGGTCGTGGTTCTCCCAGAATGTTTTCAGCAGCTTTTCGTAGCTGATCACCTTGGGATCGTAGACCACTAGCACCACTTCGGCGTGGCCGGTGCCACCGGAGCATACTTCTTCATAAGTGGGGTTCGGTGTGTAGCCACCGGCGTATCCAGATGCCGTAATCCAAATACCGTCGCTGAGCTGCCAGAATTTCCGCTCGGCGCCCCAGAAGCACCCCATTCCAAAAACGGCCTGCTCCAAGCCATCCGGATAAGGCCCTTTCAGCGGCCGGCCATTCACGAAGTGCTTCTCTGCTGTCGGGATTGGATCCGGCCGGCCTTTCAAAGCGGTATCGGGGCTGGGCATCTGTAGCTTCTTACGGGAGAAAAGCATCTGATCACCTGAAGGTGTGTGGTCGGGGCGATACGAACAGGCCTGGTCTTGATATAGTGTCCGCGGGTCGGGTGGGAACCACGTCATAGTCACTTCGCCGCGATTGCCCGCCCGCCTTTTACGACGCCACGGGAGGGGCGGATGACCGAGAACAAGAACGTGGATGAGGCTGCAAACGCTTCTTCGGCGTCTTCGCTTGCGGATAATGAGAAAAATGGGCAGGTCGGGCTGAGAGAAAGCGAAAGTTCTACTGGAGAGGTTGTCGAGAAGTCCGCGGCGTTGCTCGATTCCGCTCTTAAGACTGAAGCCGATGCTGAACCTCAGCGGGCGTCTCAACCGACATCTTCCGGGCCGTCGCAGGTAGCTGCCAAGAGGGACAAACCTCAAGCTTCAGCGACAGATCTGCCAGCCGCCAGTCCACGGCTCGTCTATCAGGCCAGCACAGTCCGGAAAACAATTCTCTCGTTCGTTTTCCTCCTCTTGTTGCCCTTCTTCGCAAGCCTCCCGGCCATGATGGTGCAGCGTATCATCCATCAGCTTTGGCCGGATATGCTGGGCTTCACCATTTTCGCGGTCGCTTTCGCAATCGTTATGCTGCTGGTCGTTTTCGAGCTGATTCATTCAATCCGCGCCCGCGTCGTCATCGGCGAAAGCTCTGTGCAGCTTACTCTTCCGGCCGCTCGCGGCATCTCCATGCCGAAGTTTTTCTACCGGAAGCATGACATTCCTTATTCAGACATCGAATCCGTGGAGACCCGGCGCGAGATCTACGGCGGTACGATTGCCCCGGTCATGCTCCGCGGTGCACGGATCGTCACCAAGTCGGGGCAAAAGATTCCGCTAGGCTACGTCAGTGAGGCCAATGTCGATCCGCTGCTGCCAATCCCGGAGATCGCGGCGGAGATCGCGCGCAGGGCCGGTGTCCCGGTAGTGGATCACGGTACGGTTCGCCGGCAGGTTCACAAGAAGATCCGCGGCATTCGGGCGACTAACGATACCGCTCCTCCGATCACAGAGGAGGATATCGCAGCGCTCAACTCGCGGCACAACAGATTGATGATAGGCATTTGCAGTGCGCTGTTCCTTTTCGTTGCCGTGGGCGTGATGGTTGACATCTCGAAGTCGGATATCGACCTCGGCGAACATGCGCGCCAACTCGTCCAGACGCTCATGACACCCGCGTCGCAGGTCGAGCAGGCTGGCACCCGGTCTCGTTAAGTGAGGCGGGTCAGTTCGTAAAAACGTTGATGCGTTGGCGGCGGCGTCGCCCCAGCCAGCCAAGAATTATGCCGATCGCACCGAGGCTCACCCATGCCGGCAGCCTGAGGAATGACTTCACGATCGGGTCCCAAAGCAGAGGGTGGATGCCGGATATGGACTTTTCCATTGTTTGGATAAGTCCTGGGGAGGACTGAGCGATTTGTGACAGGAACGGGGCGAAGAGGGCATCGGGCGTGCCGAGCTGAACGCGCGTGGCCGCCGCAATTAACGCAAGCGTCGCGGCAAGAAGGAATAGACCGCTGAGTGCGCGCAGGAACAGCATGCCTTCGATCCGTTGGTGGGTCTCTATTTCGTTACGGCCTGATAGCGGGCGACGCAAGGACGAGAGAAAGGCGAGACAAATAAGTCGGCTTAGGATGGGTTTCTTTCGCCGATGAAGTGGAGGACCACCTCCCGGCGGTGTGGCGCATCGCGGTGCTCCACGAGGTAGAGCGCCTGCCATGTGCCGAACACGGCTTTTCCGCTGACGACCGGAATGCCGATAGAGGTGGAGGTCAGCATCGTCTTGATATGCGCCGGCATATCATCGGATCCCTCTATGCTGTGTCGGTAGTCCGCCGACCGCGGCGCCAGCCGGTCAAGGGCGTCGAGGAGGTCCCGCCGCACATCTGGGTCGGCATTCTCCTGGATGGTGAGGGAAGCCGACGTATGGCGGACAAAGGCGGTCAGCAGCCCTTCACGAGCGCCGATTCGGCCAAGCCATTCTTCCACCGCGGGCGTCAGATCGGTGAAGCCGGGGCCGCGGGTCGATATGGTCAGGGATGTGCTCGCCTGCGTCAGCACGTGCCTCTCCTCGCGTGCCAGTTACAGCTGGGTACCGCTCTTGGGCTTTCCTGCGTCGCGCTCGCGCTCTTCACGTTCGAATCGATCAAGCCGCTCCCGAAACTTACGGAATATGTTCTCGAAATAATCGAGGGCTTTATCGATTTCTTCCTCTGACGGCAGCTCCAGCTTCCGCTCCGGGGCTGGGCGATCGCTGGGCGACGGGATGTCGGGCACAGCAGCCTGCGCCCGTAACCGACTTACTTCCTCGCGTAGGCGTGCAACCTCGTCCTGCAGCGCCTTGGCTTCGTCTTCCATCAGCCGGCATGTCCATCGACCGTCTTGCTGGGTGCAAATCGACATGACGCCCGTTTCGGTATCCAGGCGCACAAACCCATTCTCCACCGGGCTCATCGCGAATCGGCCCTGCCGCTCTTGCCCGACAACGCTGCTTGCGGCTCCAAGCCCAACGGCAGCAAGGACCGGGATAGCGATGAAAAGCGCGCGCATGGGTATCTCCACTGAAATTCGGCTCGCAAGCAACTTGCCGGCAACGTCCGGGTTAGCCTGATGTCGCGTTGCAACCGGGCACTTTCAAGGTCGCCAGGGTTACGTGGGGGCAGCAGCCCCGAAACAAACGGCCAGTAAAACGGTCAGGTTCGCCCCGGTCTGACCTGAAAAGGCTTCGCGAAATACTGCCGGCTCAAACGTTGTTAACTCGGCCTTTACTCGAACGCTGCCATGGTGCCAGCGCTGGTCCCAGTTCGTGCCGCGTATCGGACCTTCCGGATGCAATCAGCGGCACAGGGCGATCAACGGGCAGAAGTCGCCGCCTCTAGAAGTGCCGCCAAGGGCGTCCGCAATCAACAGCGGCCCTCGCGGGGAGAGGCATGTCCTACGATAACGACTACAATCCGATGAGCGGTGCCTTCGGCGGAGATACGGGTCACCGCTCACGGGGCGCTGGATGTGGCGCGGGAGAGGTCAAGGCCCTTTTACAGCGCATTGCCGAACACATCGCCAATGCTGACGAGCGGCAGCAGGCGACCTTGGAAAACATGCACGCTCGGCTCGTGCATATGGCCGAGGAAGCGCAGGCGGCTCGCAACTCTGCTCCCCCTGAATTGAAGGAAGCCTTCGCGCGCATCGAGCAGAGCATCGCTGCGCTGAGCGATCGCATCGCTTCCAGAGAGGAAACAAGAGCTTCGGATACCCAGGAAGCCTTCTCGCGGGGCAACGAGGAGCCTGAAAGCTTCTGGCCAACCGACTACACTTCCAAGAATACGACTTCCGGCAGATCATCGGATTTTCAGAGCGGCCAGTCGCAATCGCACTGGTACCGTTCTGCGGAAGCGCCACCGCCGCTTCGTTCGGCTGCGGTCCAGCTCAACGATCATTGGTCTTCCCATTCGTCCGGAGCGGCTGCCTCCGCTGGGGGCACGGCTATGCGCCACTCTTTTGAGGATGATCAGGATAGTGAATGGGACCGGACTTCAGCCGAGGCGTTGACCCGAATTTACGAGCCGGAGCCCGAAAACCATCGGTCCAGAAACGGCAGTGACAGCGCGGGCAATTCAGATCGGCTTGAAACGCGCTTCGAGGAGATCGCCGCAAACGTCGAGAAACTGCTTTCCCAGGTCAATCTGGGTTCCGTTTCGGCACTGGAGACGCGGCTTGAGCGGATCGAGAAAAAGCTCGGCTCAGCCCTCGGCGAGATCGCAAGGCAAGCTCACATCGACGATCTACGCGCGGTTGAGGCGCATATCGGTGAGCTCGCCGACCATGTCGAACGTGCGAACCTTCGGCTTGCACAGCTCGACGAAATTGACGGACACATTAGGCACTTATTGAATCAAGTTTCCGACGAGCACCTTGAGAAGCTATTTGAACAACGGTTGCTCGATGAGGACCGGCTCGCCGCTATTGCCGAGGCTGTCGCCGAACAGCTCTCCAAGAAGGGCGTGTCAGGAGACCGGGCGGCCTTGGAGCGCCTGCGCGAGCTTCACGAGGTGATCGCGGAGTTTGTTTATACTCAACGGCAAAACGACCATCAGACGGCTGGTGCGCTTGCAGCCATTCAGGAGGCGGTTGTCAGTTTGCTCGACCGCATGGACGCGCTCGAGCAGATGCGGTCGCTGAGGAGAGAGCATTCGCAGCCCGCTCGTTGGGAACAAACCCACGCCGAGAAGCCGGCGGCTTCTGATCCCGTCTATGCCTTCGGGACGTCGCGGTCGGCGGCATTCGAAAGGAAAGAGTCCGAGGCTGTGCTGGAAGCCGAGGTGGTCGAAGGCACTTCAATCCCAGAAGCCTCCAGCCCGGAAGCGCGGGGCGATGGCGCGCAGATGAGCGAAGCCGAGGATATTAAAGAGGAGAGCGCGAAATCGGATCAGCCCGCGGCCCCGACTGTTCCGCTTCGGACGAGCCGGGAAGAGTTTCTTGCTGCGGCGCGTCGGGCCGCCCGCAAGGCTTCCGAGGAGGCGCAACACGAGAGTCCATCTGGTGGCCGCTTCCGGCGAGCGGCTGGCGCGCGTCCCGTCACCGGTCTGCTCATGGCCACATTGGCGGTTGTTCTTGCTGCGGGCGTCGGCGTGACGGGTTACAGCGTGTACAAAGGCGAGCATAGCCTGGATGCGTTCATCCCCGCCTCAATCTCCAAGTCGCTCGAGGGCATGTTTGTCGGGGAAAAGGTGCAACCGGCCGCCGGCGCGAAAGCGGAATCCGAGGCGCCCGGCATCATCATCGAGGATCCGCCCGCCCTCGGGCCAGCAACGCCAGTCCCTGATGATCAGAAGCGGAACACGCGGACGGCGATCCCCCTGCCGGGCAGCATTGTCGACCACGGCGTGCTCTCCATCGGCGATTTCGGGACCAGCTCGAGCCCCGCAGCCTACACGCCGGACGATGCTGGTCCGGTGCAGGCCCCCTCGCTGCCGTCGCAGAAACCGCAAGCCAGCAATCTCATGCCGCCAGCAGCCGTTGGGCCGCTCTCCCTGCGGTTGGCTGCTGCAAACGGCGATCCTTCGGCTGAGTTTGAGGTAGCGCTACGCTTCGACGAAGGCCGGGGGGTGGAGCGCAATCTGACCGAGGCTGTGACCTGGTATCAGCGCTCTGCGTCGCGCGGCTTTGCTCCGGCCCAATACCGATTGGGTACCCTTTACGAGCGCGGCCTTGGCGTGCCGATGGATCGTGGGCGTGCCATGGCCTGGTATCGGAGCGCGGCCGAGAAGGGGCACGTGAAGGCGATGCATAACTTCGCCGTCCTCGTCGCAAACGGCGCGTCGTCCGACTTCAAGACCGCGGCCTACTGGTTCGAGGAGGCAGCCGCGCGCGGATTGGTTGACAGTCAATACAACTTGGCTGTTCTCTATGAATCCGGTCACGGTGTCGAACGTGACCTGAAGCAGGCTTATAAGTGGTTTGCGCTGGCGGCACGCGGTGGCGACCAGGAGGCGGCGCGCCGTCGGGATCGGGTGAAGTGGATGCTCGGCGCGAGCGAGCTGAAAACGGCCGAAGCCATGGTCCAGTCGTGGAAGCCGAAGCCTTCCGAGCCAACGGTCAACGATGTTCGCACTGCGGGCGAACTCTGGAAATTGCGGGAGAAGCAAGGTTGAGAAAAGGGGCGGACAGCCCCTTTTTTGTTTTTGCGCTCCATGCTGGCAGGCGAGTTACCATGATTGTTTGTAAACGTATTTATGATCCCCCAAGCCCACAGGATGGCCATCGCGTATTGGTGGACCGTCTTTGGCCGCGCGGTCTTAAACGGGAAAGGGCGCGCATTGAAGATTGGGTCAAAGACATTGCGCCAAGCGACGAGCTTCGCCGCGCGTTCCTAGAAAACCCCAGCAAATGGAAGGAGTTCGAGCGCCGCTATCGCGCAGAGCTCAAAGGGCCGGAAAAACAGGCCATTCTGGACCGCCTTCGCGAGTTGGCGAAATCCGGGACCCTGACACTGCTTTACGCCAAGCGTGACCAGGAGAAAAACAACGCGGTCGTGCTGAAGGCGGTGCTGGAAGAGGGGCTTTGAGCTTCCAAAGCCCTGCCTAAGTAAGGGGACGACTCTTTTCCTCGCTTCCAGCTGTTCCTATTCCGGAACATTTCAGCTTATTCAATGAAATGGCCATTGACCGGTGAACTGCTCACTGGCTTAACTAGGACACACTAGATCTCGCAAAATGGCCACACCGGCTGAGTATGGCTCCTGCCGCGAACGCGGCTCCGATCGGGAGCCGAAATTCTGGGGACAGGCGTCGTCTCGGTCGTCATGAATATCTACCTTCCCATCGCCGAGATGTCCGTGAACGTCTTCCTGTTTCTCGGGATGGGTGGGGCTGTGGGATTTCTGTCTGGCCTTTTTGGGATCGGCGGCGGATTTCTCATGACGCCGCTGCTCATCTTTTCCGGGGTTCCCGCCGCCGTTGCTGTTGGTACCGAAGCCGCCCAAATCGTTGCTTCTTCCGTCTCCGGAGCGGTCGCGCAGTGGCGCCGCAATAACGTCGACATCAAGATGGGCACGGTCCTGCTCGCGGGGGGGCTCGTCGGGTCACTCCTCGGCGTCGAGGCGGTGAAGCTCTTGCGGCAGATTGGCCAGTTCGAACTGTTCGTTGCACTCGCCTACGTCACATTCCTCGGCGTCATCGGCGTGTTGATGCTGATGGAAAGCATCAACGCGATGCACAAGGCCCGTAGCGGCAAGCCAGTTAGTGTGAAGCGACCGGGACAGCACATCTGGATGCACAAGATGCCCTTCAAGATGCGCTTCCACCGGTCGAAGCTCTACATCAGCGCCATTCCGCCCATCGCGATCGGGATGGTCGTTGGTTTGCTGGGCGCCATCATGGGTGTGGGCGGCGGATTCATCATGGTGCCCGCGATGATCTACCTGCTGCGCGTACCGACGAACGTGGTGGTCGGCACGTCACTGTTTCAGATTGTGTTCGTCACAGCCTTCACCACCATTTTGCACGCGACGGAAAACAAGACCGTCGACGTTGTTCTGGCTGTGCTGTTGATGATCGGTGGCGTCGTCGGTGCCCAGTTTGGCGCGGCGGCGGGACAGAAGCTCCAGGGGGAGCAGCTGCGCTTTCTCCTGGCGGGCTTGGTCCTGCTTGTCTGCATTCGCATCGGCTGGGGCTTGGTAGCGACCCCGGCAGATGAGTATTCAATCAGCGGCGTTGTCGGGGGCAGGCTTTGAGGCTCAACCGGCGAGTTTGGAGAGGAGTTTGGGGGGCGGTCCTCGTATTGTTGGGCCTGACCATGCTCGCCGGCATCGAGATGGCCGAGGCCCAGCGGCGGCAGCCCTCTGCTTCACCTGCTCGGCCTCCCGCCTCCGCCCCTCAGCCAAAGGCTGAAAGCCCGGCAGAACAGACTCAGCGTTCGCAACCTGCGCAGCCCGTGCCCCCTGACACCGCTCCGCGGGAGACTGTCCAGGCCGATGTTTCGTCGCGCGCCGTCGCGGTGACCTCCAGTTTCACCGGAACGGAAATCGTCATTTTCGGCGCCGTTGATCACAGCCGGCAATCGACGGCGGAGTCCGGCCTTTACGATATCGTCATCGTGCTGGAGGGCACGCCAACCCGGCTTGTTGCCCGGCGCAAGAGCAACGTGGCCGGCATCTGGATCAACACGCACTCGATCACCTTTGAGAGCGTTCCGAGCTACTACGCCATTTTGTCCACGCGGCCGCTGGACGAGATAACCAATCCGCTGGTGCTGCGGGAGAACGACATCGGGTTCGAGTACGTGCGCATGACGCCGGTGCAGGGGTGGGAGACGGGCGTCACAACGGCCGAGCTGCAGGAGTTCGCTGAAGCGGTCGTGCGTCTCAAGCAGAAGGATGGCCTCTACGTCCAGGAGGACTATGGCGTCGTTTTCATTGGCCGCAGCCTGTTCCGGGCGGCGGTCAACCTGCCGGCCAACGTGCCCGTCGGGCCGCTCGACGTCCGCGTCTATCTTTTCCGCAATGGCCAGATTATCAGCACCTACACAGCTCGCGTCAGGCTCGAACGCGAGGGTCTAGAACTCTGGCTCCACAACTTCGCCTTTCGCCGGCCGCTGCTATACGGGATTTTCACCGTGACGATTGCCGTGGGGGCGGGCCTGCTCGCATCCGCGGTGATGAAGCGGGGGGCGAGGTGACGGTACAGGCGCGTCGTGCTAACAGACGAGCTCAGCTGGTCGGCACCTTATGCTAGCTAGCCGGCCATCGTTCTACAGGCGGCTGAACGCCTGAATTGAAAATAAATTGCGAGGCACGGCGGTTACCGTGCCCCACATAGTCGGTGAGACGTTCTACTTCAGCGGAGCCGCGCTCTCTGCATCTGCTCCCAATTTAAAGGAGAGTACGGCGCGAATAGAATGAATCTCAGTGTCATCAAGATTTAGCTTCGCGCCCTCTGTTATGTCACGCGTGTAAAGGTATCCATTCTTCTTCCAAGAATCGTGATCGCCTTCACGCACTTTCGCGCTGATGCCATCAAAGTTGGAATAGCGATATTCGATTTTTAAAGATAGGCGCTTGTCAAATTTAGCTTCCAATCCACCACCAGCAGTCCACCCGTCGACGGTTTCATCAACGCTCAAGCCCAAATTGGTATGATTGCTGTGGCTGCCATACCTGAAGGGATCTTTGAAGAACACGTTTACGTTGCCATCGAGGTTCATTCTTGAGAACCCAGCGAGTCCGTAAACGAGAATGCGAGGAGTTACCAGGAACCCGACACGACCGCCGATTGTCCACATGTACTCCCGTTCAATTTCACCTGTGAGTGATTTCCAGGGAGTTTTCTCCGAAAAATTCAGGCTCGAGTCCTTGATGAGATCGAAATCTGCAAATGCACCGACCAGAAATCGATCTCCCAATAATTTATCATAGCCAATTTGAACTGTTCCAAAGATATTCCAGTCATCTTCGCTTGCGTGTTCATGCATCCCCTTGGCGCTGTCAAAACCGCCCTTGTGTTTCCACTTGCACCCAAACCTAAAACACTTCTTTTTAAATTTATCGACTTCGTCCTTGCGCCAAGCCTTAGCCGATCCAACTTGATCAAACCGACCGACGCCTACACCCACACCGACCGATAACCCATCCCACTGATAAATCTCAGGTGCCGGAACTGGTGCCGCATCTTTGATGCTCCCAGCGTAGTAGCCGTCCGCGAGCACGGTGCTCGTACCAAAGGTCATTCCAGCTGCGACGGCAACAGCGGCATTACGCAAACTCCGGGACATAACGCAAACTCCCCCCGATACTCGCCCGGAAGCCAGCGGTGCCATGACCATCCGGCCGCCGGGTACGCCACAACAACTCAGCCGTCAGATTGGTCGGCCGCTGAATGCTTAGCACGCGCGAAAAGGGGAGTCTTAAGAAACTCTGAATAGGGAACAAAATCGCCATCGTTCGTGGCGAATCTGCCACAATTCTTCACGCAGAGAACGAGTTCAGGAGGCTAACTATCCCTACCAGAAAGAGTAATCGGTTCCTGAATCTGGCGAAGGGGCTTGCGGCAGCTTGGTCATCTCCACACCCTCGCCAGCAACGGCCCGAGAATGTCCGAGTGATCATCCGTCCATCCACGCAGGCCGTTTGGTTCCAGTTCATAAGCATCCGGCTCACTGCGGAAAGCGTCGATAACGGCTGCGTTCTTTGAAAATATCGCCACGGTGGAAGTGGACGTGGCGTAGGTGCCGTCGGACTCGTCATCAGAAAGAATGAGGCCGTGGAGCTCTGGAACCATAGGCGCGGTCGCGGCGAGAACGGAATCGAGGTCCAGATACCGATTGGAGATGTGCAGCAGCACGATTCCGTTGGGCGTCAGTTTCGACGCGTAGAGCCGCAGCGCCTCCGCCGTCATCAGGTGAACGGGAACGGCATCGGACGTAAAGGCGTCGACAATGATGAGATCGAAGCTTTCCGGCGGCTCTTTCGCGATCGTCAGCCGGGCATCGCCAAGCACAATGTCCGGATTGGGCTGGCAGTGCTGCAGGAAACTGAAGTGTTGCGGTGTGCTGGCAATCTGCACGACCAGGGGATCAATCTCAAAGAATCGCCACTGCTCGTCTGGCTGAGCGTAGCAGGCCAGCGAACCGGTACCGAGGCCGATAATGCCGTAACGCCCCTTGCGCCCTTCCTGCGCGAGGCGCTCGCGCACGGCGGTGATGGTCCGCGCCATTGGGCTTTTCGGATGGTAGTACGTGGTCGGTGTGAGATCGTCCCGATAGGCACCGTCGCTGTCCCGAATGCGCTGGGCACCGTGCAGCGTCGTGCCATGGGTGAGGATGTGGAAGTCGCCGTCGCTTGAAAGCGCGACGCGATATACGCCGAAGTAGCTGCGCTGCGCCTCGCCGCGCTTCACGCCTGAAGGCAGCATCACCACTGCGAGGAACATGAGCAGCGCGATCAGCGCCTGCCTCGGTGGATGCCGGAAGGACAGCAAGAGCAGGACACTGAAGGCGAGAGTGAGGAGCGCCGCTTCGCCCCAGCGGTTGACCAGCCGGTTCAGCCGATTGGCCAAGTCCCCCCACAGCCCTTCGAGGCCCGATGTGGGGAGCTGCCCCAGGAGAACTGGCACCCAGTAGAGCGCGAGCAAACCGCTCGCTCCGATCAGCCAAAGACGCAAGAGCTCGTCACGATTGCGGATCGACACATTCAGCGCGCCCGGACGGCATGCCATCGTCAGGGCAAGGAGGAGTGGATACTCGAAGACCTCGGAGAAAAGTTTCGGCGCGATGAGGGCTGCAAACAGGCCGCCGAGCACGCCGCCAAGCGAAAGCCAAAGATAGAACTCCGTGAGATAGCGCGGGGCAGGGCGCAGGTCGTAGAGTGTCCGGTGGGCCACCAGCGCCGAGGTGAAAAACACCGCGACGCCTGTGAGACTCGAGATAACCCAGCCGCCATGCCGCGTCTGTGATAGCTGCAGGAGTGCAACGACCACTGCCGCGAGGTGCAAAGCGAGCAGCATCCGCATCGGGATAAGCGCGCGCTCGCGGAACACGATCACGAATGTGAGCAGATAAAGCGAAAGGGGCAGCACCCACAGAAGCGGCGCCGAGGCGACGTCCGTGGAAATGTGGGTGGTGAAAGCCGTGAGCAAGGCTGATGGCACAAGTGCCAATCCCACCCAGCCCACTCGACGAGACCACGTTGGGGCCTCGGCAGGCGTACCGGCGGCTTGGTCCGACGTCGACAAGCTGCTGACTGCCCGACCTCGTAGCGTCAGGAAGCAAATGGCAATGGCAATTAGCAGCGCGATAAAGCCGACCGCCCACAGATCTGCGAGAGTTCGCGCGCCGAACGTCGGCTCGAGGACGAACGGGTAGCCGAGAAGAGCAATCAGGCTGCCGAGATTGCTGGCCGCATAAAGGAAATAGGGATCGCGTCCAGCAGGATGCCCGGTCGCAGCGAACCAGGCCTGCAAAAGTGGTGCATTTGCTGACACTGCCAAGAACGGCAGCCCAATCGCGACCGTATAGAGACCGAGCTGCCACAGGTAGGGATCGCCGGGCGGTGGCTCCGTCCATCCGCTCGGCAAGCTGATGGGCAGCGCCAGCAGGGCCAATCCGCAGAGAGCAAGGTGAACCCATCCGGCAGCCCGCGCCGGCACGAAGCCGTTCAGGAGGTGCGCGTAGCAGTAGCCGGCAAGGAGCGCACCCTGGAAGAAGCACAAAGCCACTGCCCACACCGATGGTGAGCCGCCGAGCACCGGCAGCACCATCTTGGTGAACAGCGGCTGGACGGAGAACAGGAGGAGCGCCGAAAGGAATGTCGTTGCCGTGAAGACGGCGACCAGCCCCAGGCTTCCGGATTTCACTCCGTCCGGCATGGCCGGTCGCACACCTTCACTTGTCATGAGCACTCCTGTCGGCAGCTGCTTTTGAAGCTCAAGCAAGCACTCGCACCCGGCTTGCCTCCCGCCAGCCAGGAGCCTTGGGAGTTAGACGGTAACGACTTCCCCTATCTTCGGCACGACCACATTGTGCCCTGCCATTTCGGCCACAAAGGCATCAGCTGTTTGGTCAAGCAGGGGGAAGGTTCCGTAGTGGCAAGGAATGATCGTGCTGAAGTTGAAGAATTTTTTGCAGGCATAGGCGGCTGACTTGGCACCCATGGTAAAGCGGTCGCCGATGGGCACGATGCCGATTGTGGGCTTATAAAGCTCGTTGATGTGCTCCATGTCGGAGAAAACATCCGTGTCGCCCATGTGGTAGAGCGTCTTCTCCTCCCGCGTCCGGAGGACGATGCCGCACGGATTGCCGAGGTAGACGCCGTTGGACGACGACGAGTGCAGCGCCTGTGTGAACGTAAGGTCGAAGTCGGTCGAACGGACCGTGCCGCCCGTATTCATCGGCTCGAGCTTCTCGGCGCCTTTGCTGTTGATGTGCATCGCCAGCTCGAAGACGGCAAACAATGTGGCGCCACGCAGCTTGCAGATCTCGGCCGCGTCCCCGATGTGGTCGTCGTGACCGTGGGTGAGGGCGACGTGCGTTACGCCCTTGGTCGCCTCCTCCCAGGAAACGCCCGAATTCTCAAAGGACGGGTTGCCCTTGAGGTAGGGGTCGATCAGAAGCACGCTGTTGCCGGTTTCGATTCGGAAGCACGAGTGGCCGAACCATGTAATCTTCATTGATTACCTCGTTTTTCTTGGGCGACATCTCGGGTTGCGGGCAGTATAAGGCGAGCGCCCGATGCAACAACCCTTTCGGTGAACATTCAGCGGAGAGTTCGTGGTCCAGTCTGGCCAAACCCTCACCGACCCAGCGGAGTTCGTGAAGCTCGTGCCACCGGGAAAGCGTCTCTTGGGCTTGGACCTTGGTACGAAGACGATTGGCGTGGCGCTCTCCGATGTGACGCGCACCATCGCGTCATCTTACGAGACGATCTCCCGAACCAAGTTCAAGGCCGATGCTGAGCGCCTGATGGCTATTGCAGCCGAGCAGGGTGCGGGTGGGGTGGTGCTCGGTCTGCCCCGCAATCTGGACGGAAGCGAAGGGCCACGCGCGCAGGCCACGCGTGCTTTCGCGCGCAACTTCAACCAGGTGTCACCGCTGCCGATTTTGCTATGGGACGAGCGCTGGTCGACGATGGCCGCAGAGCGCATGTTGATCGAGGCGGACAGGAGCCGGAAGCGGCGTGGAGAAGTCATCGACAAGGTGGCTGCCACGATCATTTTGCAATCCGCGCTGGATCGCATGAAGGGGCTCGCCGCAACCGAGTAGCCATGCCGACTCGGGCATGCGCCGCCGGCGGTGAGAGTCTTCTGGTAAAGTGAGAAGGCACCTTCAGCCTGCGAATCGGCTGGCTGGAGCGTTGGTGACGATACAGCGGGAATCCGGAAATCTGAGCCACCATCAGATGCCGCCGCAACTTATTCGCGGATCAGTTACATGCTCGACGAAGCCCCAAATCAATCGCCGCCATTCGTGGACGTGAACCTGTTCGCCACGGACACCGCTCTTCGCGAAGCCGTCGTGCGGGAAGGGGCTGGCCATGCTGTCCGCCAGCTCGAGGAATTCGGCGCGCTGTGCGGAAGCGCGGAGGCGTTCGAGCAGGGGCGTCTTGCTAACGAGTATCCCCCACGGCTGCGGACGCACGATGCTCAGGGGCGTAGGATCGACTTCGTCGAGTTTCATCCTGCCTACCACGCCTGCATGGCCCAAAGCATGGGGGCAGGGCTGCATTGTGGCTCTTGGGAAAGATCGGGCAACAGCGCGCTCGCGGTTAATGTTGCCAGGGCGGCTGCCTTTTACATGACGGCCCAGATGGAGGCCGGTCACTGCTGCCCCATCACCATGACCAACGCGGCCGTGCCGACGCTGCGGCTGCAGCCGGAAATCGCAGACGAATGGGTGCCGCGCATCCTGTCGCGCGACTATGACCCGACCTTCCGGCCGGCGGCCGAGAAGTCGTCCATTACCATCGGCATGGGCATGACCGAGAAGCAGGGCGGCACGGATGTTCGTGCCAACACCACCCGCGCCGAGCCGGTGGCCAGTGGCGGCCCCGGCGGGGAGTACATCCTCACCGGCCACAAGTGGTTCTTCTCAGCTCCCATGTCGGACGCCTTCCTTGTGCTGGCGCAGACACGCGGAGGCCTTTCGTGCTTCTTCGTCCCCCGGCATTTGCCGGACGGCACGATCAACGCGCTTCGGCTGCAGCGGCTGAAGGACAAGCTCGGGAATCGGTCAAATGCGTCCGCTGAGGTCGAGTTTCACGGGGCGCACGCCTGGCTCATTGGTGAGGAGGGCCGCGGCGTACCGGCCATCATCGAGATGGTCACCTATACACGGCTCGATTGTGCCGTCTCATCCGCAGGGCTCATGCGGCTGGCGCTGGCGATGGCCGTCCATCATGCCCAGCACCGCAGCGTATTTGGCCGCAAGCTTATCGACCACGCGCTGATGACACAAGTGCTGGCAGACATGGCGCTCGACGTAGAGGCAGCAACCGCACTGGTCTTTCGCCTCGCCCGCAGTTTCGATCATCCCGAAGATGTGCGGGCGGCTGCCTGGCGTCGGCTCATGACGCCTGTGACCAAGTTCTGGGTTTGCAAGGTTGCACCGATGATGGTGGGTGAGGCCATGGAGTGCCTCGGCGGAAACGGCTACGTGGAGGAGCATGGCCTTGCGCGCATCTACCGCGAAGTTCCGGTCAACAGCATCTGGGAAGGCTCGGGCAATGTGATGGCCCTCGACGTGCTGCGCGTTTTGCAGAAAGAGCCCGAGGTGGCGCAGATCGTCATGCATGAGTTGGCGGAGGGCGTGGCCGACGACCGCAAGCTCGAGGCCGCCTATGAGCGGCTGGTCGGATTACTTCACGATCCCCGCATGCTGGACGTGCGGGCGCGAGAGCTGACCGAGCTGATGGCGCTGACGGCTGCCGGCATGATTCTTCGTAGTCAGGGTGATACTGACGTTGCTGATGCCTTTATTTCCACACGGCTCAGCGGCCCGCCGAACCAAACCTACGGACAGGGATTGGAGCGAGCGAACACGACCGCAATTCTGCGGCGCGTCTTGCCTTCGTAGTGTCAGCAGGTTTCGCCGAATTATTTCACCACCACGCGTGAGATGACGCGGCCGGCATTGAGTGCCTGAGTCCAGAGTCTATTCCAGTCGAACTTGCCGGAAATGCCACCAAGGCGGCGCACGAGATTTGCACGTTGTGCTTCGGGCAACAGCGCGGCGATGCGGCTCCAGATGGCGTCGATGTTATAGAGCCCGACCGACTGATCGAGGCACGCCGGGATGATGTCCTCCAGCGCGAAGCCGAGATCGGCGCCGATAGCCTCCATTGCAGCGCGGATCGATTTGGCTTTCGGGCCATCCGCTTTCTCGATGTCATAAGGCGGTGACCATTCCTGGAACGGACGCAGCCGATCGATATGGCTCAGAACCAGCATCATCGGCGGGCGGCGGCGGTTCGGATTGTCATTGAAATATTGGCGAATGCCCTCCAATGCGGCCCGATCAGCTTCCCGGTCGGCCCTGCTGGCATCAACTACCCACAGAATAAGGTCGCTTTCTGCGGCAGCCTCGATGCGCTTCTTGATCTCTTCGGGGTCGCCCTGCAGGCCGGGACTGTCGATGATGAGAGCCGTCGGCAGCCCTTCGCGACGCAGCTCGTAGGCCTGGAAGCTTGGCGTGGCAGGAAGCGCGTCAACGGCGGCGCGGACCTCCTGCGAAAGCGCGTTTACGAGACTTGATTTGCCGGCGTTGACTTGGCCGGCCACGAGCAACCGAAGCGGCTCAGCCGTGCGGGTGGCCATTTCGGCCTGATCCCGCATCGTTTCAGGTGTGACGTGGCGTTCCAGCTCCTCAGCTGTGACTCGCAGCCGGCCGCTGTATAGATCTATCGCGGCCCGTCCGACCTCCTCGACATAGCGCTCCGCCAGCTTGCGGATGATGTGCTCACGGCCGATCTCGTACATGCGCCGCGAAAACTGCTCGCGGATTTCGTGTGTGGCGGCGCTCACCGGATTGAGCATGCGGATGACGCGCCACAGGTCGTAGGCCCGTTCGGCGTAGTCGATAACAGTGCGCCACTCATAAAGCTTGATGAACTGACCGACGGTAATCTGGTCACCCAACGGAACATTGTCCCGGAAAAACGGCCGGAGCTTTCCGCTTACACGTTCGACCAGCGCCAACGCCTCGGGTACCGTGAAGCGTAGGAGCGGATTGTCCTCATCCGGGTGCATGCGGCGGGCGACCGCTTCCACCGTCCGCCGGCCGAGGTCCAGCACAGCCTGGGAACTGTCGAGCTCTGACGGAATAATACTGCGTGATATCTCGACGACATCATTCCATGCGGCTTGTTCCAGCGGCGTCCAGCTTGGATCTGGCTGTGCTTCGGGTTCCGAAGGTGGGGGTGCCGTCCTCTTCTCAAAACGCCGCAGGCTGAGCAGCTGCGCCGTGTAGATCACCGCCGTGAGAACGCATGCGGCCAGCGCCCAATGAATGAGGTAGCCATTTTGCCAGAGCCAAATACTGCCGAATACGACGAGAGACAGTGTCGGCAGCAAAAAGGCGACTGCCAGCATCGTGCCACGGAGATAAAAACTAGCGCGTCGCCGTGGTGTCATGATGCCGACCCAGCCTGCCCGGCCGCTTCGCCCCGTGACGAGTAGTTGAAGGCTTCCGCAAGGGCGGCGCTGTAGGCAGCGGCAACTCCGGCCATGTCAACTTCTCCCTTCCGGCGGCGCGCGAGAAAATAGCACGCCGCTTTGCCGAGAGCGAACGTGGTGGCGAAGCTGGCGGCACTGGCAGCCACAGCTCCGGCGGTCTGTCCATAAATGGGGATCAGCTTGACGAGTTGGCGGATACCCAGCTGGCTTGCTGCGCGCAAAATCGTTCCGGTACCAAGACAGCTGGCAAATTCCCCGATGGTCCGTTTGTCCCAGGAAACGCCGTAGATGGCAGCAAGGCTGTGCAGCATTTTCGCCTGCACGCCCGGAACCGCCACGAGACCGGCGAGCGGCACGATGTCAGCTGCGGCGGCGGCCGTGGCGTAGCCAACGATATGGGGATGAGCGCGGCGGCTGCGGGCATCGTTGGCTTCTGCTTGCACCCCTTCGAGCAACGCAATGAGCCCCGCGGGCGCAGCTTCCCGCAAAGCTGCTGTGAGGGCTTCAAAACCGTAGTTCACCGGTTGGAAGCCGTCTTCAGGCTGCGTGAAGTCGATAGGGACGAAAGAGACGAGACCGGTGCCAGGCAGATCTCTGAATAATGACCGTTGGAACGCGAGGCTGCGCGCGAGCTCCGCAGGGACGTCTGCTGTCGGCAGGCCCTGAGAGTCGAAAGCGTACTGAGGAGGATGGTTGGCCCCGGGCGGATAGCCATCATGCAAAGACGTTTGAGCGACGATCACAGGCCACGCCGGCCGGCGCGTCCGCAAATCGCGAACGATCGAAACAATTGCATCTTGCTGCGGATCAAGCGCCCGCATCACGACCAGCAGCAAATGGGCCTGCCTTTCAGCAAAGGCCAAATCTTCGGTCGGGTCGTATCGTGCTTCCCCTAGCCCGCGCGTGTCGAGGAAGCGGATGACCGGCGCTTCAGGCGGGAAGTCAAAGACACGCGAAGTGCGCGTGCATGGCGCGTAGCCGGTGCCGATTTCAGCATCGGTGCAGCCGGTCAAGGCGCGCACGATGGAGGTTTTGCCCGACTGGACTTTGCCCAGGAGCCATACAACTGTGGCGTTTTCCCGCGCAGACACTGCGATGGCCTCAGCCTCGCGTGCGCCTGCCGCCGGATTCATCACCGCCGTCCATAACTTGTTCCATCGACGGGCCAGAAGACCTCGCCAATGGGGCAACCAGTCGATCATTCCGTTTTCGCGCCTTGCGCTGGTGAGACCCAATGATGGAGCTAGCGCTCGCTCCATGCCCCTTCAAGGGCAGATCAGGAACGCGTCACCCGGCCAGCCGGTTGGCTTAACGCCAATTCAGCTGCGCTACAGGCAATATTGAAGCTGTCAGTTGCTGAAAAATTCACCACTCGCGCGGCCAATCTTCACGTTGTCTATCCTTCTGCTAACATTCCGCCTGCGGATCGGGGAAAGATGAATGGCGGACGTTCGGGCCCATCACCTCGAGAAGGTGGTGGACAGGATCTATGGCGCGGTCGGCGATCCTGAAACCTGGGGTGATGTTCTTCAAGAGATCGCCGAGGCGTTGGGCGCTCGCGGGGCGCTTATCTTCAGGCCATCAGCAAACGCGTCTGAAACACAAGGCTTCTGGTCACCGTCGATAGATGACCTTGTCGATTGGGCCATCAGGGGAGACGGGAAGGAGCTCCACAACCCGCGGCCTGCTCGGGCGTTGCGTTTTGCTCTGGGGCGCGCTGCCACGGAATCAGATCTGTTCTCTCAGGTCGAGCTCGATAAAGATCCATACAACAGGGAGATGATCGCCCGCCTCGGCTACAGATGGGAGGCGGGCGGCGTCCTCGCCATGATCGACGGGGCACCTCTGCTTTTCACGACGCAGCGACGAGGGAATAAAGAGCGCTTTGGCTCCTCCGAGCTGGAGGCGATGGAAGCCCTTTTTCCCCATTTCACACGCGCGGCCCAAATTTCCATTCGCTTGGCTCTAGCGCGGGTAGAGGGTGTGCTGTTCGCCTTCGACCAGATGGCCTGCGGAGGCATCCTGCTGGGTCATAATGGGCGGTTCTTGAAGGTGAATGCCTGTGCCGAGCAGTTGATGGGCAAAGGCATCGATATCGCAGGCGGCCGGATCGTGGCGTCCAATTCGGCGGGCAATGCCGCCCTCCAGGGCATTATCCAGGCCGCATTGGCGTCTGAGGTTGGGTTGAAGCGGGAGCGCACGCGGCCGACAGTCGTCATTGAAAGGTATGAGAGCGGCCCGCTGATTGCCTACGCCATTCCGCTAAGGGGCGGGATCAGGGATGTGTTCAATCCAGGAAAGGCCATTTTGGTGCTGGAGGAGCCCGAGGCGCGCAGACAGGTGGCTAGCTCGGCGCTCGCCGAGGCTTTTGGTCTGACGCCGGCGGAAGTTCGGGTCGCAGTGGCGCTGGCTCAGGGCAAGGATCCGGCCACCATCGCGGAGGAGCACCGAGTTTCCATCGGGACCATTCGAAGCCAGCTCAAGTCGCTGATGGCGAAGACCGACACGCATCGCCAGGCCGAGCTGGTCACGCTTGTTCTCCGGTACACCGTGAACCAGGTCCGTTAAACGTCGAAATTGCGGGTTGCGGGAGCCGCCTGGGCGATCTCACTTGCGGACTCCCGCTTGCGCTGCTTGATATGGCGCCGCGTCCTCCGAGAGGTGCCATGCCGAAGATCGTATCTCAGATCAACACGTCGACCCGAGCTTTTCGCGCGAATGCCGAAGCGATGCGAGCGCTCGTCGCCGATCTCGAACAGAAGCGCGCCGAGGCGGCAAAAGGCGGTCCGGAGAAGCTGCGGCAGCGCCACGTTGCCCGCGGCAAGCTGTTGCCTCGGGATCGCGTGATGCGGCTGCTGGACCCCGGCACGCCGTTCCTCGAGCTGTCGCCGCTCGCCGCATACGGCATGTATTCGGGCGACATTCACGGTGCCGGTATCATTACCGGCATTGGCCGCGTGGCAGGTCGGGAGTGCATGATTGTCGCGAACGACGCCACGATCAAAGGCGGCACCTACTTCCCGATGACGGTCAAGAAGCACGTCCGCGCCCAGGAGATTGCGCGGGAGAACCGGTTGCCGTGCATCTATCTCGTCGACAGCGGCGGGGCCAACCTTCCGCACCACACGGAGGTCTTTCCGGACAAGGAGCACTTCGGCCGCATTTTCTACAATCAGGCGCGAATGTCGGCGGAGGGCATCCCGCAGATTGCGGTGGTGATGGGCAGCTGCACCGCAGGCGGCGCCTACGTACCGGCCATGTCCGACGAGAGCATCATCGTGCGCCGCCAGGGGACGATCTTCCTCGGCGGGCCTCCACTGGTGAAGGCGGCGACGGGCGAAACGGTGAGTGCTGAGGACCTCGGCGGCGCGGATGTGCACACGCGGCTTTCCGGCGTGGCGGATCATTATGCGCTCAACGATGCTCACGCGCTCGAGATCGCGCGCAGCATCGTCGCCAACCTAAATACGAGGAAGCAGATCGACGTCGCTCTCGCGGAGCCGCGGCCGCCCGCCTATCCGATCGAAGAGCTGGACGGCATCGTGCCGGCGTCACTCGCAACCCAGTACGACTCGCGCGAGGTAATCGCGCGGCTCGTCGACGGATCGGAGTTCGACGAGTTCAAGGAGCGTTACGGGACAACGATCGTCACCGGCTTCGCGCACATCGAGGGAATGCCGGTGGCCATCCTCGCGAACAACGGCATTCTTTATTCCGAGTCCGCACAGAAGGCCGCGCACTTCATCGAGCTGGCCTGTCAGCGGCGCATTCCGCTGCTGTTCCTGCAGAACATCACCGGGTTCATGGTCGGCCGGGACGCGGAGGCAGGCGGTATTGCGCGCCACGGCGCGAAGATGGTGACAGCGGTTGCTTGCGCGAACGTGCCCAAGATCACCGTCATCATCGGCGGCAGCTATGGTGCCGGCAATTACGCCATGTGCGGACGCGCCTACGGGCCACGCCTCCTCTTCATGTGGCCGAATGCGCGCATCTCCGTTATGGGCGGTCAGCAGGCCGCGTCAGTGCTGGCGACGGTGCGGCGGGACAACCTCGAAGCCGAAGGCAAGACGTGGACGGCTGAGGAAGAGGCGGAATTCAAGAGACCAATTCTGGAGCAGTTCGAGCGCGAGGGGCATCCGTATTACGCCACGGCGCGTCTTTGGGACGATGGCATCATCACGCCTCAGGAAACACGGCGTGTCTTGGCGCTCGCGCTGTCGGCCTGCCTGAATGCACCGATACCGGAGACCCGGTTCGGCGTTTTCCGGATGTGATGAATTGGGGCTGCCCATTAAGCTTGATCATTCACGGTTAATCGCGGCCCTCCTGGTCGGTTGCGCAGTGATCGGAGCACAATCTCCGGTATGCGATCGCTGCTAAGCGGTCGTGAACTCGAGTTGATGACCAGGAGGATTTGATGCGCGCGCTGATTGCCACTACCGCCATCGCCACCGCGGCACTGCTCTGGATCCCAGCACCATCTGCTGAGGCCGGCGGTTTCTTCAGAGATCGGGCTCCGATGGCTTATTATCGCAGTCCCGCACCCGTGGCGCTTTATTACAAACCTGCCCCGCGTCGCTATTACCGTGCTCCTACGGTGGTCTACTTTGCTCCTCCGACGAGAAGAGACTGCTTCGTCGACATGTTCCGCTGGCGCGATCGGCGGCCGACCAAATGAACTGATCCCGCGGAGAGGACGGGTTATGCCGTCCTCTCGCCCTTGGTGTCCCGGCGCCCCTCTTTCCGCAACTGACTTGGCGGGCATCCGAACCATGCCCGGGCCGCGCGTGTAAAGGCGCTCTGTTCGGAGAACCCGAGCAGGAACGCGATCTCCGTCAGAGGTATATCGCTATCACGCAGATAACGTTCGGCGAGGCTGCGGCGCGTGTCGCTTAGCACGCGCTCGAAGGTGGTGTTGTGTTGGGCCAGCCGGTTTTGCAGGCTGCGAGGCGACATACGCATCCACGCCGCGACCCTTTCCAACAGCGGAGGCCCGGTACTCAGCACTTCTGTGATGGCATGGGCAGTCCGGGCCACGAGATCAGACCGGCCGGCCAGCTCCTGCAGTTTGATTTCCGCCGTTTCCTGAAGGATCTGATAGAGGATCGGATCGGCGCCCTTGTTCGCCCGTTCGAGCGTATAGCGGTCGATGACGACCACATTCTCTCGGGCGTTATAGTTGACACGAGGGCCGTAGATGCGCCGCAGACGGTTGGTGCAACTTAGCTCCGGATGTTCGACTTCGACGGCAAGTGGCATCCAGTCCCGGCCGACCAGTTTCTTTAGCCGTATCATCGTGAGCGCATTGGCGAACAGCGCGAACTGAACCCGCCTTTTGTTGTGCTTGAGCGGATAGAGCCACGTCAGCCGGCCTGAAGTCGTGTCCTCGCGAAACTCGATGGAACCGGGATAGATGAGCAGGCCCGAGTACTTCACCATGGCCTGCAGCGCTTCACGGACTGACGGCGCGTGCGAGACGACATACCCAAGAAGCCCTGTCGCGCCTGTCGGATCGCGTTCAGCCAGCGTGATTCCAAAAGCAGGGTCGCCAAAACGCTCGGCAGCAATCTCGAGAAGCTGAGCGGCCGAATCGAAACTCAATTCGTTGGATGGGTGATCGAGAGCGCCGCGATCCAGGCCTGCTTCACTCAGCAGTGACTCAACGGCCACGCCATGCTCTTCCGCGACATCGCGAAGGGCAGAGATCAGACTTGCGCGGATGAATGTGTCCATGACAGCGAGCATGGCGGACTACTTGCACTACGGCTTTTCCACGCCAAGGGCGCTATTCGCCGCTACTTTAGGTAGCTAACGTTAAGTCTGGTGTGTGTGAGGTCAAGTCTCGGATCAGCGACTTCCGTAAATGCATTTGAAAAATCAGAAGCATGACCGTCGCGGCTGAGAGCAACCTACTTAACTTCTGGTTACCCTTCCTGGAGCCCAACTTAAATGTCTCGCACACAAGAAATTTCCTTGATGGGATCGGCCCTGCATCTGTTGCACCGCGCCGGCCAACGTGCCGATGAATTGTTCACGGCGACGATGGGTGAGAACGAGCTGACGCCTCGTCAGTTTGCCGTTCTCAAGGCGGTCGCAACGATGGAGAATCCCAGCCAGACGGCCCTTGTGCAATATACGGGGATCGACCGTTCGACCATCGCGGACATTGTCCGTCGTCTCATCAAGAAGGGCTTGCTGCAGCGTCGCCGCACCAGCCATGATGCTCGTATGTATGCCGTGAAGCTCACGCCGGCTGGCCGTGAGATTCTCGAGGCGGCGGAGCCCGCGGCGAAGACCACCGAGGAGCAACTGCTCAGCGTGCTCCCGACGCAGCAAAGAACAGCGATGCTCGAAGCGCTGAGCACGATCGTTGCTAAGCTTGAGGCGCCGAACGGCCAGCCTGCCCCAGAGCCGGCTGCCACCACGAAGCGTCGCTCGGCACGGGGCCGGAGGTAACGCTCGTTCCGTGCCTGCCACGCAGGTGATTCGGCCATCTTGAGGATTTGCTGCGGGCGCGGTCTCGACCGACGCCCGCAGCGCTTTTTATTATTGGCTGAAGCATCGGAGGATGTGGTGGCTGAGGTGCTCTTCTATCACCTGGAGCGGCAGCCGCTTGAGCGCGTGTTGCCCAATCTCCTGGAGCGCACGCTCGAGCGCGGGTGGCGAGCGGTTGTCCAGTGCGGAAATCCAGAGCGGCTGGAAGCGCTCGATGGTTGGTTATGGACCTATCGGGACGACAGTTTCCTGCCGCATGGCACAGCTCGCGACGGATTTAGCGAGCAGCAGCCCATTTTCCTGACGACCGGAGACGAAAATCCCAACGGCGCGCAAGTGCGCTTTCTGGTGGAGGGCGCTGTTACCGCGGATTTCGCGCCATATACACGCGTCGTTCACATCTTCAATGGCCATGATGAAGCCGCCATTGTTCAGGCGCGCATGGAATGGAAGAGGGCTCGTGCTGCCGGATGCGAGGTCACTTATTGGCAGCAGGCCGATAACGGTCGCTGGGAGCGGCGTGCCTAAACAGGTGCGACCCTTGGCGCAAATATCACTGCAGACCACACTTCCGCTCAAACGCTTCCGCCTTCGCTGCCGCGCCGGTCGAATATCCCGAGAATGACGTAGGTGATCAGAGCCAGGGCCACCGACGCGATGTAGGGTGTTTCCAGGTCCATTGCGCCGAACAGAAACCAGGCCACTGCGCCGACTAAAATGGTCGCGAATGCAGCCAGCGATCCACCGAACTTTGTGAAAAGGCCGAAAACAGCAACGACAAACACGCCGGCACTTCCGGCAGCGGATGCCGTCTCGACAAGATCTTTGACTCGTTCCGCTGAAATCGCCATGCCGAAGGCGATGATAGCAAGGCCAGCAAGAACAGCCCGGTTCAGCATCAGCCGGCCGCGGTCATCAAGCCACGGCATCGCACGCTCGATAATGTTATGGGAAACCTGGCCGGAGCTTGCGAGCAGCACCGAGTCGACTGTGGAAAGAATGGCGGAGATCACCGCGCCTGCGAACATCACGTAGAGCAAGCCGGGCAAGTGCTCTGCAGCTAGGAGCGGAACGATCTGCTCTGCATCCTCGACCTGTGGAACGAGCTGGGGTGCGATCAGTCCCAAGAATACGGGAAGCGCGCCCACAACGACATACATGGCACCGCCCAACATGGCACCGGTGGCGGCGACTTGTGCCGAACGGGCTCCCAATACCCGTGAGATGATCTCTATAGCTACAACGGTCCCGCAGATGGGGACCGCGAACTCCTCCATGAAAATCAGGAGGCCATCCTCTCCGATGCCGAGGTGCTGTGTCCGGTCTGGATCGACGTTGGCGAGAGCTTCGCTGACTCCCCCGAGCTGGGAGGTCGCAACGACCGCCAGCACGACGAGACCGACGATAATGGCAATTCCTTGAATCAGGTCGGTCCAGGCGTCTGCGAGCAGACCGCCGAGCACGCTGTAGGTCACGACGAGCACAGATGCTAGGGCAATGGCCATCGTCAGATCGAGACCCGACGTGGCGCTGACCACTTGGCCGAAGGCACGCACCTGAGCCGCAGCCCAGAACATCGATCCCGGCAGCAGCACCAGCACAACCAGCTTTTCGACGGCGGCCGAATAGCGTTGCCTGAAGAAATCGGCGAACGTGATGATTCCACGACGCCACAGAGGGACAGCAAAAATCGCTCCAACAATGAAGATTGCGAGGGCGTAGCCAAAGGGGTCGACCATCGCGCCCTTCAGCCCGTCCTCATAAACTGCTCCCGAAGTCCCGACGACGGCCTCGGCACCGAAGAACGTTGCAAAGACAGAGAAGGAAACCAGGCCGAGGCCGAGCGTGCGTCCGGCGATCAGAAAGTCCGTCGTCGTCTTGACCCACCGCGCGACCCAAACGCCGATGGCAAACTGCACCACGACGTAGGCGATGATGCCGAGCTGCACACCGCTCATGGCCCGGATCCCCCTCTCCGAACGAGCCCCAAGTCTGATTTCGGTTATTTCATCAAGAAGGCTAAGAGGTCTACAGGGCAGCTCTGCTCCAGGGTGTGAAAACTGCACGCAGATGTTCCGGCGAAACAGTATTTGTCGGGAGCCAGCGGCGGCATTTAAATAGAAAGAGAAATAACTATTTCGCAGATTGCGTGCGCTAGGAGCAGAAATGTCTGCATATTCGAGAACTTCTGACGCAAAACGTGGATATATCCTTACGAATCAGGCAACTCTTGCGCGACAAGCTGGGACCAAGGTCGGAAAAACACGAGGGGTCGGTCCCAGTGAATAGAGGGACCAATAACAATGCGAGAACTCCGTAGCCGAATCGAAGCGGTTCTTCAGGAATACCGCGAAGAGGCCGCTCACGAGGAGCGACTCGTTTCGGAAATACTCACCGTGCTCGCAATGGGCAGCGTCGCTCGGGCCCGCATGATGGCCGAGTTGGCTCAGGTCGTCGCACGGCATTCGAGCGGGATTCGTTCGTCTGCTGAAGACCGGGAGTTCCGCAAGAGCATCGAGGACCTCGCGAGCTTCGACTACGAGAGCAGCTATAAGCAGTAATCTGTTCCGCTTCAGCTGCTCTTTCCCGGCGAAAAATCAGGCCCAGCGAGTTCGAAGCCGGAAAATTCGAATCCGGGTGCCACAGTGCACCCCACCAATGTCCATTCCCCCAGGCTTCTAGCACTTTGCCAATGGCCAGCAGGGACAACCACTTGCGGGCGCTCGCCATTGAAAAGGAGCGATCCAAGTCGCTGAGTCGTTGCCGGGCCTGTCTCAGGCGCGATGGTGAGCTCCAAGGGCGCGCCGGCGTACCAGTGCCAGATTTCGGTCGCGTCGACGCGATGCCAGTGGGAGACTTGTTCTTTCTTTAACAAGAAGTAGATGGCAGTCGAGCAAGCGCGGCCATCATATGTCCGCGTATCGCGAAAGGTCTCGCGAAAATAGCCGCCCTCGGGATGCGGCGCGAGCTGTAACAGCTCAATGATGCGGTCGGCATCCATTTTGTCGTCCATTACTTTTTCCGAGGGCTCGTGTTTCCTGTGCCTGGGTCGAATCGCACCCTAAACCACCAAGCGTTTCTGATCGATAAAACCATCAGCTCGCAGCAAAGGCGCCAAGTGCGGCCAAAGCCTCATCAATATCAGCGGGGGTATGGTCAGCGCAGATCTGAAAGCGGATCTCTTCGTCACCACGGGGAACGACCGGGTAATTCAGGCCGGTGGCCAGAATGCCGGCGTTGCGTAGGTGAGCGACGAGAACGGCAGTGCGCGTTGTATCCCGCACCATGAGGGGCACAACCGGATGCTCGCCGGGCAGCGTTTCGAGACCAAGGACGCCAAGGCCATGGCGGAAGCGCGCCGTCATTTCACGAAGGTGCCGAAGGAGTTCTCGTCCGCGTGGGCTGTCGACGATCTCGACGGCTTTGAGAGCAGCGGCAGCCTCCGCTGGCGTAATCGGGTTCGAGTAAATGTAGAATGGCGAGGTCTCCCGCAGGTAACGGATGATCGTTTCGCTGCCGGTGACATAACCGCCGTTGACGCCGAATGCCTTCCCCAGCGTACCCACCAGAAGATCAGCTCGGGCACCCGTCACTTCTTCTGTCCCACGGCCTGTTGACCCGAATGCTCCAACGCCGTGGGAATCGTCCACGATCAGGATCGCGTTTTCGGCAAAGGCGGGATCGTATCTGTCGACAATTTTCCGAATTTCATCGAGCGGCGCGTGATCTCCCCGCATGCTGAAAACACCATCTGTCACGACGATGGCCCGATCGCACGTTTGAGCGGCCTCCTTGAGGTGGCGTTCCAGATCGTCGAGATCGAGATGTTTCCAGATGCGTTTTTCCGCGGGCCGTCCCAGCGCAATGGCATTGATGATGCAATTGTGGTTGAGCTCATCGCTGATAACGGCTGTCCGATCGGTAGTGAGCTGCGGTAGCAAACCCATCATGGTCGCATAAGCCGAGCTGAATAGCATGGCCGCTTCTCGGCCGTGGAACTCGGCAAGCCGGCGCTCCAATGCGACATGCATGCTCCAGGTCCCGCTAATGAAGCGCACCGCCCCGGGACCAGTGCCATACTGGCGGACGGCTTCATCTTCGGCGGCCCTCACCTCGGCATCAAATGACAGCCCGAGATAGCTATTGGAATTCATGCGCAGAAATGGTTGGGCGCCATAGCCTTCTAGAAGGAAACGTGGACCTTTTCCGTCCGCTGCCGGAATAACGCCTGTGATAATCAGTTCATCGCCCTTCAGACGACCGCTGCGGCCGAGTTCCGCCAGACGCTCTTCGAGCTTCCTTTCCAGCCTTTCCGCAGCCATTGCGTTCCTCCCGCAGGTTCAATCAGCACAACGAAATCGATGGAATTGAGCGCCTTGATCCGCTCGGCGAGGAGCCTGCCGCCACTGCTGCGGTGCTTGAACGAACTTGACGCCATCGCACCAATCTCCGCAGATGCGACTTTTGACCCGCCAGATCGATCACCTGATCGAGCACACTCGGCTCTTCCAAAAGGTGGATCGCGCCAAGGATGACTTCGAGCCGCTTTATGCTCGTCGGGCGATTGTTACTCGGCCTGCGCGGCCTTGACCTCCGCTATAGAGACGAATGGGACGCCCAGCTTCGAAATGCTCCGGCGCGTCTCATCGAGCGATCCGTTCACGTCGATGGCCCGACAAGCATCCTCAATGATGACGGCGGGAAACCCGATACGGCTTGCATCCTCGGCGGAATAGCGAACGCAGAAATCCAGTGCGAGGCCAGCAAAGAACGCACGCTGAAGGCCACGCTCGCGCAAGTAGCCGGCCAGTCCGGTCGGGGTTCTGCGATCGTTTTCGAAGAACACCGAATAAGAATCAATGTTCTTGTGATAGCCCTTTCTTATGATTAGCTCGGCGTGCGGAATATCCAGCTCCTCGCGCAACTCGGCGCCGCGTGTCCCCTGAACGCAATGGTCCGGCCATAATATTTGGCGACCATAAAAAACGTCGATCGTCTCATGAGGCTTACGTCCAGGGTGAGATGATGCAAAAGAGAGGTGCCCCGGCGGATGCCAATCCTGGGTGATGATGACGTGCCGGAAATGCCGCGCAATGTCATTGATGGGGGCAATCACTTCGTCACCGCGCGGCACGGCCAACTGTCCGCCGGGGCAGAAATCGTATTGAACGTCCACAACAATGAGGACGTCTCTATCCGAGATCTCGAGGCTCTTGCTCACTTGGCTGCTTCCTCCAGCTGAGCGAGGTGGCGATCCACCTCCTTCGTCAACTGCAGCAGAGTTGCTCCAATCTCCACCGGATAATCGGCGTTCGGATCGAGTTGCCGGAACGGCTCGGGAAGCTGCGCGAGATTTTTCGCTGCGTGGTTACGGACTTCGTCCAAGCTCGGAGATGGTCCCATGCGTCGGCCACCTTTCATGACCTGATGGATCAGGCGTACTCCGGGCTGATCATCGGTTTCCAGGGAAAGCACGTCGCCGGCCATTCGGCCATTGGTGTCGTAGCTGCGCCAGACCTGTTTGCGCCCTGGCCAGGTTGCTTTTCCTGCCGAGCGCTTACGGCGCGCCACTCCAGCGTACTCCTGCAGTTTATAGGCGCAGTCGAGTGCGGGCACGTCGTAGGAGGTGGTCAGGCTTGTGCCTATTCCGAAGCCATCAATGGGCGCCTTCGTGTCCCGGAATTCCTTAAGCTCCGCCTCGTCGATGCCGCCGCTCGCAAAAATCGTGACGTCCTGCAGCCCGCCTTCGTCGAGGATTTGACGGACGCTTTTCGACAGCGCCACGAGATCGCCGCTGTCGAGGCGAACGCCATGAATTCTTATTCCGCGTGCGGCCAGCTTTGGAGCGAGGGCGACAACCTTTTTCGCTGCCGCTTCTGTGTCGTAAGTATCGATGAGAAGCACGAGTCCTTCAGGGCGAGACTCTGCAAACGCCTCGAAGGCGGAGATCTCGTCGTCAAATGCCTGAATAAAGGAATGCGCCATTGTCCCGAAAATCGGGATGCCGAAGAGTTCGCCGGCGGACATCGTGGCTGTTCCAGCGTAGCCGGCAATATAGCTGGCACGCGCTGCCATAACGCCCGCTTCGGCTCCATGGGCACGCCGTAAACCGAAATCGACGAGTTGCTTCCCCGGAACCAGCAACACATGTCGCGCCGCCTTGGACGCGATCAGCGTTTGGAAATGAAGAATATTGATCAGCCGACTTTCTACAAGCTGGGCTTCAGGCAGCGGCGCGACGACCCGCAAGATCGGCTCATTGGGAAAGAAGACGGTGCCTTCCGGCATGGCGTAGACGTCGCCGGTGAAGCGAAAATCTTCGAGCCGGGAGATGAAGTTTTCGCTGAAACGTCCCGTGCGGCGCAGCCAGTCGATATCCTCTTGAGGAAAGCGCAGGTTTTCCAGGAAATCCAGTGCCTGTTCCAGCCCAGCAGCGACAAGAAACTCGCGACCGCGAGGCAGCTTGCGCACAAAAAACTCGAAGACCGCCGTTTCCGTTTTCCCATGCTCCAGGTAAGCCTGGATCATGTTGAGCTGGTAAAGGTCAGTCAGAAGAGGGCTTCTGGACAGGTCCATCCCGCTTCTTCCTCAAAAGCCGGCCGTGTAATCCGACTTTATCATTGGTCAGGCAGCGTTCAAGCTGCGGGTGATGGCGGCGAGAAGGCAGGTCCTGATTGCGGGGGGAGCAGATCCCCCCGCCTAGGAGAGTCCGTTAAGCCTTTTTGATCTCGATTTTCTTTTCGGCCTTTATGGCCTCGGGCTTTTTCGGGGCGGTAATCTTCAGAACGCCCTTGTCGAACTTGGCCTCGATCTTGTCTTCGTCAATGGTTTCCGGAAGGGACAACGAACGCTCGAATTTCCCGTAAGAGCGCTCTGCCAGGTAATAATTCTCTTCCTTTTCCTCGCGTTCGCTCTTCTTTTCACCTTTGATCGTCATCATCCCGTTGGCCATCGTGACGGTGACGTCCTTTTCATCGACGCCCGGGAGGTCGACCTCGATAATGAACTGTTTTTCGTCCTCGTGGACATCTACCTCCGGCAACATTACCGGACGTCCCATGCCGCGAGAAAAGAGGCTCGGCAGCCGAGGCCAACCCTGCTCAAACCGCTCGAACATCCGGTCCATCTCCTCGCGCATTGCGCTGAAGATGTCGCTCGGACGGGTCACTGCGCCGTTGCTAGGTTTGGTGATCTCGGTTCTGGGCATGGTTACTCTCCATTGTCAGAAAAGGCGCTTCTGAAACGCAGATTGGAATGGCCGGTTCACCGAGCTCCCCAGCCCTGACCAGCTCGGCACCGGACCCTTCGGCCAAAGGTCGCCCGAGCTCGAGCTTGACCTTAAGCCGAACGGCTCATGGATAAGTCTGTACGGATTGCAACCCTAATCGCCTTGATAGGGATCAAGATAAGCAGGGGGATTGTTTGGGCACTAAACGCCGGCGATCAAAAGGTAAAAAAACAATAGAATTATCCGGAATATCGGCTTGCGCGTGGCGGTGGCCAAAACACCAAGTGTCGCGGCTGCAGAAATGGTGATGCTTAGGGGTGCTCGATATTCTCAACCGGCAAGACCACGAGCACGGTCACGTTGTCCTGGTATGGATCGCGGGCATCCTCGACATTTCGCACGAGCGCTTCGGCAATGGCCTCCGGCCCGCTGACCAAATAGGTGCTGACGATGCGGGCAATTTCATGTGTATCGAGCGTGTGAATGCCATCGCTTGCGAGCACGACACAGTCCCCGGCGTGTAGAGGGAGCGGCTGCCGCGAGAGGTCGACCAGCTCCAGCTCCTCACCCGTGACGGCGGAGCGCAGCAGATGTCGCCGCGGATCCGTTTTCGCTTCCTGTTCGCTTAGTCGCCCCTGGGCCGCAAGCTGATCGAGCACCGGGGCCAAAGAATGATCCTCGTTGAGAAGAGCAATTTCTCCGTTTCGGTAAAGATACAGCGGACTATCGCCGACACTCACCCATTCCACGCCATCCGGTCCGAATAGCGTCCCCACAAGCGTCGAACCCATGCCTTTGAGAGCCGGATTATTCGCAATGTGCTCTGCAATGACGGCATTGGCAGCTTCCAGCGCGGCCATAAGGCGTTCGCGATTGTCACCCGCCGCCCTCCTGACCGAGTGGATGAAAGCTTCGCAAGCAATCTGGCTTGCAATGGCTCCGCCCGCGTGGCCACCCATCCCGTCAGCGAGCACGGCGACCAGCCGATCAGGCGCATCTGTCCCTGATGCTGAAGCATCGGGGGCTGTCATCGCGGCGTCCTCCTGATACCGACGCGCGCCGCGACTGGCGTAACAAGCTGACTGGAAAAGCAACATCAGTCCTTGATGTCCGGGAGCTCCGACCAATCGAACTCCGGCCCGCAAAACGGAACAAACACCAACTGCGTGCGGCCCATGGTGATAACGTCCATGGCCTGCAACGGGATCGCAGCGGTTGGCCGCTTGTCATTCACCGAAACGATATTGGTCTTCGCCAAGTTGGGCACGAACAGGAAAGACCGCTCGGCGGAATCATAGCGGATATAGGCTTGCTCCTCGGAGGAAATGGCATCGTCTCCGAAGTCGATTGGGATACGCTGGTTTGGGGACCGCCCGATCGTATTGTTGCCCTCGAAAATCGGCCGGTATGCGCCTAGCCCCGGCCCGCCAACCACGACGAGCCAGCCCACGACGGGGTCCTGGTAGAATTTTCCACGCTTGATCGGCTGACGGCCGCGCACCAATTGCGTACGCACGGGCGCATCCTGCTCGGCAGCTGAATGCGCTTCTGCTGGACGCGATTCGAATTCGATGTGCCGATCCAGAGGTGGGACATTCGGCGAACCGCCGCGTGCCGCCCGAGCTGCCTCCTTCGCACTAGGCAGGGGCGCCGAATGGCGGAGGACGCGCGTTCTGTCCGACGGCTGTTCTGCAGGCATGGCTCCATGATGGAATGATTCGAGACGCGTGGTCGATTCGGGCTCAACGTGCGCGCCACCTTCGCTGGCCGTCGCATTTAAGGCGTCGCGTAAAGATCCAAGAAGCTTGCCGGGTGGGCGGTCATCACTAGTCTCGGACATGTTTCTCTCCCTCTCCCTTCCCCCGAGCCCGGACGCGTTACGCTTGAACTTTGCGTGTCCTGGTGTGGCTCAGAAGCCAAAGACTTTGCTCGGCAATGCAGTCTGTTTGAAATCGCGAAATACCAAAACGATTCGTTTGGAGGCTTGTCTCGCATCAGGGCAGAAGCATGGCCAATGATGAACCGATCCCAGAATTGTTGGAAGAGTTCACAGCTGCGGATTGGGTGTGCGAGAGCCATATTAGTGACACGTTGTCTGACCACCACCTGAATCCAAATGCTTCGTTGGGGGGTGGTGTGACGGATTTTGTGCGGGGTGCCGAGCGGCCGCCCAGGCTCGATCGAGACACATGACGCACGTATTGGCGCTTCCGGCTGGTACTGAGCTCGTCGGGGATTACCGAATCGAGCGCGTTCTTGGCGCGGGCGGGTTTGGCATCACGTATCTTGCCCAGGAGATGTCGCTCGCGCGGGACGTTACGATCAAGGAATATTTCCCGGGAGATTTTGCAGCCCGAAAAGGCAGTCGCAAGGCGGTGCCGCGTTCCCAGGATTGTGCCGGCGATTATGAATGGGGCCTCGAACGATTCATTGCGGAAGCGCAAATCCTTGCGCGTTTTGATCATCCCAACATCGTCCGGGTCTTCCGCTATTTCCGGGCCAATAATACCGGCTACATGGTCCTCCAGTTCGAGGAGGGGCAGAGCCTGAAATCCTGGCTGCAGAAGCTGGGTCGTGCGCCGCGGCAGCACGAGCTCGACAAGATACTCACGCCGATCCTCGATGCCCTCGAGGTCATTCACGAAGCCAATTACCTCCATCGCGATATTGCGCCCGACAACATCATCATCCGGCGAGATGGAAGCCCGGTTCTGATCGACTTTGGTTCGGCGCGGGGGGATATCGCTCGGCAATCGCGGACCGTAAGCGCGTTGGTAAAGCCCGGATATAGTCCTTACGAGCAATATGCTGAGACGGGCAGCCAGCAAGGTCCGTGGACAGACATCTATGCTCTCGCGGCCACGTTGTATCAGGCTGTAACCGGCAAGCGTCCGCCAGACGCGCCTTCGCGAATCGTGAAAGACGAGCTCGCGCCGGCGCGCGAGGCGGCCATTAGCTCCTACCGGTCGAGCTTTCTCGCTGCCATCGACGCGGCGTTGGCGCTCGATATCGACAAGCGCCCGCAATCGATCGCGGAATGGCGTGGGCCGTTGCTGGCTCCTGAACCCCGTAAGACGCGGTGGCTGCAACGCTCGAAAGCGAAAGCAGAGGAGACAAAGGAGAGCGAAGAACCCGCCAAGCCTGCCGAGGTCGGGCCTCAGGCCGAGGCCGCCCCGCCGCAGGACGCCCCGCGAGCGAGAGGTGGGCTCCTCGAGTACATTGAGCGGCTGAAGCGGAAATCCGTTTCGAAGGGTGAGACAGCTCCTCAGGCAGCGGCGGAAGTAGCGGCTCCACAGCCGTCGGAGGCGCCCCCCTCCGACAGGGATGACAAAAAAGCGCCGAACACGCCTTCTCGCGTTGATACTCCGCATGCGCCCGGTGTGCGGGAAGGATTTCTGCTCTCCATTCAACAAGCCCGCCGAAAGCTCAGCGAAGGGCTGTCAATTTTCCGCTTCGATTTCAGGGGGGCGCTCCGGCGGAGTTGGAAATCTCTGGTTTTCAAGCTCGCCGTCGGCGTGGGCGTAGCCACCTTGGCGGTTGGGCTGCAGGAGGAGCTCAGCAGCTTTCCAGCGCCGGATCAGTCCGTTGTCGAAACGGAAACCGTGTTGCCCCGCCAGCTACCTGGGCACACGGGAGGAACCAAAGCCGTTGCCTTCACGGAGGATGGCCGCTGGATCGTCACGGCAGGCGCGGACCAGACGCTTCGGATCTGGGACAACGCGACCGGCGATCTTCTGAGGACAATCGAACTCGGTGGCAGTCCTGTCACGGCGCATGCCGTGCGTGGGCAGCGCGCCCTCACGGGGCACCTGGATGGGACGCTGCAACTCTGGAGCCTGACGGAAGGGGAGAAGATCGCGCAGCTGCAGCGCAACAGGGCGAGTGTCTGGTCCGTTGCGTTCATGGGCGAGCCCGACAAGTTCCTAGCGTCGAGCCACGACTGGGCAGTTTCCGTCTGGGATATTCGAGCCGGTCAGTCGCCGGTGATCTCGATCGACGCGCACGAGAACGCGGTCCAGGCGGTGGCTTATTCGCCGAGGGGGGTGCTCGCATCGGGCGGTGCTGACCGGCTGGTCAAGCTGTGGGATGCCTCGACCGGTGAGCTCCTGCGCACGTATCGGGGGCATCGAGATTTCGTCAGCGCCGTCGCCTTCTCGCCTGACGGGACGCTTCTGGCCTCGGCCAGTCACGACGGACAGATCCGCCTGTGGCTTACCAGCTCGCATCGCCTCTATCGGACGCTTTCCCGCGGCGGGGAAAAGATTGATGCGCTGGCCTTTTCACCCGCCGGCAACCTGCTGGCGGCGGCCAGCCCAGAGGGGCGCGTGCGCGTTTGGCAATTCCGGCGCGGCCAGCTGGTGCGGAGCCTGGGCGATGGGATCGCGGGATTCCGCTCGGTCGCGTTCTCGCCCGATGGGCGCTGGCTTGCGGCCGCCAGCGACAGCGGCGCTGTCCGCCTGTGGAGCATGGGCAAGCTTTTGCAGGACGACTGATCATCCATGCACAGCCCTGATCTCCTGGGACTCGGCACCGTCCCGTCTCTTCGGCACACTGCGGCAAGCGAATCGGAAGCTGGGGACAACGGACGTTTGTCGCCGGTAGCTAGCAGCTTGGGAGTGCCATGATCGGTTGGCGGGGGCGGAAAGACGGGTTCGACTGGCACAAGCACGTCCGAACCACCGTGCGGATCCGGCGCGATTACCGTCGCCGCCGCATGGAGGTGGCGAGGCAAATTGCTGCTGACGCGTTGAAGGGCGCCGGGCAGGTGGGTATTGCGACCGGAAAATCGGGCGCAGCCCTTGCAGCTCGTGGCGCGGATTCGCTCGCGGCTGGCGCCCGTTCGAGCATTGCCTGGCTGATTGCCGTCATCCCCCCGACGTGGGAGTACTTGCGGCGCATGATCGGGGCTGGCCTGCACCTCCTGTGGGATGCAACCCGCCATATCGCCCGCACGACAGGCCACGCTCTCGCCTCAGCTTCGAAGGCAACGTTTTCGGCCTTCCGCGACGCGGTGATTGTATCCCTTGGCGCGCTCGCTGCGGGCTCTGCTGCACTTGCACAGAGGATGCAGGAAAAGACGCTGCGCTGGCCGCAGTTGAATCGTCCAAAACTGCATTGGCCTCAGAATACTAATCTCCTGCGACTCTCGCCGGAGACACGGCTGGCGATCGGGCGTGCGCTAGGGATCGCCACCGTCGCTGTAGTGGGGGTATCGGTTGTGGTCGGCGCCGGATGGCTTGTGTGGACCGGTGTCACGCGGCTGGCAAGTGCTGCCCAATCGGTGCCGTTCTTCAAGAATGAGATCCGGGGACGCGCCATGGCCGTGTCAGGTGAGGTGCTCAGGATCGGCAGCACCGAAGTCCGCCTGGCGGGTATCGAAGCGCCGGAGCTCGAGCAACGCTGCGCCGTACCTGGCAACCGACGCTGGCGCTGCGGCCATGCGGCGAGGGAAGCCTTGGCCCGCGCCGTGAGAGGAGAAGACGTGAGTTGCCTCACCTCGGGCACGGATAACACTGGCAGGGCCCTCGGCACCTGCCGGGTGAATGACCAGGATATCGCGGCAAGTCTTGTCCGAGCGGGTCTCGTTTTCGCAGACACCGGCCTGTTTGCGTCCTACTCATCGGAGGAAGAGGAGGCGCGCTCGGAGAAGAGGGGCATGTGGCGCGGAAACCCCGAACGGCCGGCCGCCTATCGCGCACGGATGGCGGAAGAGCGCGCGAGGGCCTGGGAAAGCGCGAAACGCCGGGCACCTGGCGGCTGCCCCATCAAGGGGCGGATTTACAAGGGCCGAAAGTATTACGTCATGCCCGGCACCGCGGGATATGGCCGGATCCGCATTCAAACTCGCCGCGGCGAACGGTGGTTTTGCAGCGAGGAAGAAGCTGTCGCCGCCGGTTGGGTGCGCGCACCGGGCTCCTGAACGGATCCGCTCGGGTTCGCAGGAGTTAACATTATCAGCGCAAATCCTTGGAACTTTTCGCAACTTTTTGACCGCGGAGAGATTTTCCAAATGGATTGTTCCATTTCAGCATTTCGGTGCGGAGGTCGCCATGTCCGACGTCAGCGCTCCAGCTCCAGGTCGAATTTCGGAAGAGCTCGCCCGCAGGATTGTCGAGCGGAGACAGGAGTTTTTCTGGCTCGGCATTGCCATGTCGATCATCGGCCTCCTGGCGGTGTTCTTTCCCGTTTTTGCAACGTTGACCGTGGAGCTGATGGTCGGCTGGTTGCTCATCATGGTGGGGCTGGTGACGCTGTTCGGCTCTTTCAGGGTTGAGGGAACGGGGGCGTTTTTCGGAACCCTGCTGCTTGCCTTGCTCTATATCGGCTTGGGCCTCTACCTCATCACCCACCCAGGAATCGGTGTCATAAGCTTGACACTGCTCTTAGCCGCCCTGTTCCTGGTTGAGGGGGCTGTGCAGCTCAGCTTCGCCTTCGAAATGCGGAGCCGGCAAGGCTGGTTCTGGATCTTGCTGTCCGGCCTGGTAAGCATTGCGGTCGGGTTGCTCATTGCAGGTGGAATGCCGGGCACATCCCTGTTCGCACTGGGGCTGATCACCGGAATCAACTTTCTGAGCACCGGGATCGCCTTTATCGTGCTCTCGCAGAGCGTGCCTGCGGAGAGCATGACGTCGGGGCGGCCAAGCGAGAGCCGCGCGGCTTAGACCACGTTTTCTGACAGGTTTTGACGTCTCGGATTGCAGTTATCCGAGCTCCTTCGCGCGCTCCCGCAGAATGAACTTCTGGATCTTGCCGGTTGATGTCTTCGGCAACGGACCGAAGACGACCGTTTTCGGCACCTTGAAGCCTGCGAGGTTCGCGCGGCAGTAGGCGATGATGTCCTCTGCCGTGACCGGCTCGGCGTCGGGCTTCAAAGTGATGAAGGCACAGGGCGTTTCGCCCCACTTGGGATCGGGCTTGGCGACGACCGCTGCCTCCATAACCTGCGGGTGGCGATAAAGGACTTCCTCGAGCTCCAGAGACGAAATGTTTTCGCCGCCGGAGATGATGATGTCCTTGGAGCGATCCTTCACTTCTATGTAGCCGTCCGGGTGCCACACGGCGAGGTCGCCGGAGTGGTAAAGTCCGCCGGCGAAGGCCTCCTCTGTCGCTGCTGGGTTCTTCAAATAACCCTTCATCAGCGTGTTGCCACGCAACATGATCTCGCCGATCACCTGGGCATCGCGGGAGACGGGCTGCAGATTTTCCGGCGAGGCAACTGTCATTTCCTCGATCAACACGTGAGGAATGCCCTGCCGGGCCATGTTCGCGTACCTCTGTTCATCGGGGCCCGTGTCCCACTCACGCATGTGCACGCAGGTCGTTGACGGACCGTAGCTCTCGGTCGTGCCGTAGGCGTGCAGCACCTCGAAGCCCATCGCTTCCATATTGCGGATAACGGCCGACGGCGGAGCCGCGCCGCCCGTCATTACTTTCGGGCGTGTCGGTAAGGGCCGCTTCGCTTCGGCAGGCGCGTGGATCAGCGTGTTAAGCACAATTGGCGCGCCGCACATGTGCGTGACTTCGTGCTCCGCGATCAGATCGAAAATGCGCTTGGGCTCGATCTTCCGCAGGCAGATGTGCGTGCCGACCGCAGCCGTCACCGCCCAAGTGTAAGTCCAGCCCGAGCAGTGGAACATGGGCAAAGTCCAGAGATAGCGGCTGTTGTGGTCGAGCTTGAAGGTCAGCGCATTGGCAAGCGCATTGAGATGTGCGCCGCGGTGACTGTAAACGGCGCCCTTGGGATTGCCGGTGGTGCCGGATGTGTAGAGAAGGCAGATGGAATCCCACTCATCCTCCGGCCCCGGATAGACAAAGTTGGGATCGCCGGTCGCCAGAAAATCCTCGTACTCAGTGCTCCCGAACGCGGGTGCGCCTTCCGTTTCGGGATCAGCAATATCTATGACAAGCGGTTTTGTTTGAAGTTTCTCCAGAGCAGGCAGTACGCTTTTTGCAAATTCCCGGTCGGCGATAAAAACTTTCGCTTCGCCGTGCTCGAGGCAAAAAGCGATCGTCGCTGGATCAAGGCGAATATTGATGGGATTGAGCACGGCGCCGATCATCGGCACGGCATAGTGCGCTTCCAACAATGCCGGCACATTGGGTGCCAGAATTGCAACCGTATCTCCCCGCTTGACGCCCGCCTTTGTGAGAGCGTGCGCAAACCGGCGGCAGCGCGAGAAAAGCTCGGCGTAGGTATAACGGCGCGCTCCGTGAATAACGGCCGTCTGGTTGGCAAAAAAAGTCGCCGCGCGCGAAAGGAAACTGATCGGCGTCAGGGGGACGAAATTGGCGGGACGCTTCCTGAGCTCTGGCCGCTCTTCGTTCATGGGCGTTTCCTCTGCATTCCCTAGACCGAGGAGACAGCCTATCCAGCGGGCGCCTCCTCGCAATTCTACTAATTCTGTTTTTGACGCGATTTGAGAAAGCGCGGGTTTCGGATCGTCAGTTCCTCGACGACTATGGCCCGCAGCTTCTTGTGCAGATCAGGTACTGTTTTCGCATTGACCCTGCCGGAGCGAATATCGAGAGCGAGCTTCTTCATGTCGCCATCGCCCTCGGGATAAACCTCGTCGAGAAGATTCCAGCATGCCGTTTCGCCGTCCATCAGAATTTCACGCCGCACGATCTCAAGTGCATTGGCGATCATCGCTGCCGTATAGCGATGTTCCGACGGCAGAATTGGCTGGATTTCCTTTCTCAGCGTTTCGACCGCGAGCTCGATCAGAGTCTCGGCAGCTATGCGTTTCACTGCCATCGCGGGTCTCCCGTAGCAATCAGGGCCTCGATCCCGTCGAGGGCATCAAGCTCCATTTCTGGCGGCATCAGCCCTGTGAGCGCGAGCTCGATCGATTCCTCGCCACCTTTCCGGTAGCGGTCTCCCTGCAGCACGGCCACCGTCGCCCATTTTGCCGCCGCCATGATTTCCCAGTAGGGAATGAGCGATTCATCGATCGGCAGCGTCGCGGCGCTGCGATAGCCTCGGTAAAAGGCCTCGCGGCTCGCAATGCCACCTGTTTCGAGGCCGTCATTTCCGAAGCGCCAGCAACGGGCCATGATCCAGCCGATGTCCTCGTGCCGGTCGCCCCAGTGGGCGAACTCCCAGTCGAGAATGGCGCCGAGCTTGCCGTCGTTGACGATGTAGTTGCCCGTGCGGAAATCCCCGTGCACCAGCGTGATCAGCTCGGGTTTCGGCGCATGAACATCCAGCCAGGCGAGAATGTATTCCAAAGCCGGGCGAGGCTCCGTGGCGGAGCTGAGCGCGTTCCGCAGCTTCGCCACCTCATTGCGCGCCGGTGGCAGCATGGGAAGCGGCAAGAAATTCAGATCGTCACGCGGAGGCGTGATGCTATGGATCTTGGCCAGCTCTGCGCCCAGCCGCTCGGCAAGGCTTTCGCCGAAATCTTTCAGGGCGGGGTCGCGCACGATACGGCGCGCTTGGGCGACTCCGGGCACGTAAGCCTGAATAAGAAAGGGCGCTCCGATCACTTTGGGGTCAGAGCAGCGCGCAATCGGCTCGGCCACGGTGACCCCTTCCGCATATGCGGCCTTGAGCACACCAAACTCAGCGGCCCGATCGAGGCTTAGCGAAATGCGGGCGACCGCATCCGTGCGCAACACCCAGGCGTGGTGCCCCTCACGCGGTCCGCCTTCTACATCGACCACCAGGCGCCAGTTTTCCTGAATGGCGCCGCCGCCGAGCAGGGTCGCCTCGGCAAAAGAAACACGTCGCGCATCGAGAACTCCGGCGAGCCAGTTCGCGAGAGAACCGAGGTTTTCGGGATCGAGCGTTCGAGGACGATTGGCCACCTGCATGGCTGAAATAGATGGCAGGGTGGATGCTACATGGCAAGGAGGCTCCCGCCATCGACGACGAGCACGCTGCCAGTCATGTAGGATCCGGCATCGGACGCGAGAAGGAGGAGGGGGCCTTCAAGCTCCTTGAGGTTCGCGGCTCTGCCGAACGGCACGCGCCCAAGCAGCTTCTTGCCGGCCTCGCTTGCGAGAAACTCGTCATTGAGCTCCGTCACGACGTAGCCGGGCGCCAGCGCATTCACGCGGATACGGTCGCGCGCAAGCTCCAGCGCCATCGCTTTGGTGAGCTGAATGACGGCCGCCTTCGACGCCGCGTAGGGTGCTACTGCCTTCAGCACGCCAAGGCCGAGCACGGACGAAACATTCACGATCGAGCCAGGTTTTCCGACGGCGATCATGCGTCGGGCACCTTCTTGCGCGACGCGGAAGACGCCGTCCAGATTGACGTCCATCACCTGCCGCCAGTCCTGCTCTGTCAGCTTTGTGAAGAAGGTGTTGGACGGTACACCGGCGTTGTTGATGAGGACATCCACCGGCCCAAATGCGGCCTCCGCAGCGTCGAATGCTGCGCGCACGCTTTCAGGATCGGTGACGTCGAGACGGCAGGGAATGGCCTCGCCGCCTTCACGCCGGATCTCCTCGGCCAGAGCCTCAAGGCGCTCTGTGCGCCGGGCTGCCGCGACCACCCGGGCCCCTGCGCGCGCCAGCACGCCCGCGAAGTGACGTCCGAGACCGGACGAGGCGCCGGTGACAAGCGCCGTCTTGCCTTCAAGGGAAAAGATGTTCGCGCTCATTCAATCTCTTTCTTGGATGATGGGCGGCGTTTCTCGGGTGCCGCTCGCAAAACGGATCGTCGTGTGCGACGAATTCTGTCGGCGGGTGACGTGAGCCGCAAGATCTTGTCCTGAATGGCACGCTGAGTGCTGCCTCACTTGGTGGCCGCGTGTGCGCAGCAGCAATGTGGAGAAAACCTAGTCCACGATGAACAGCTTGGCGCCGGTTCGGGTCGAAGAGCGATGGGCAGCGTCGCCGTGGTCCGACACCTGGTAGCTCATTCCGGGCTTCAGCGTGAACTTGCGGCCATCGCGCAGTTCCGTTTCCAGTTCACCTTCGAGGACGAAGAGAACATGACCGCGGTCGCACCAGTGGTCGGCAAGGTAGCCGGGTGAGTACTCGACGAGGCGAACACGAAGATCACCAGCCGTAAACGTGCGCCACAAAGCATGGCCGGTTTCTCCGGGGTGGACGGTCGGCTCGATGCTTTGCCAGTCCGTCACGGTAAATGGCATTGGCGGAAGCTTCACGGTGGTGCTCCTTAATGTGGGCAGGTGTTTTCACGAATTTGGCCAGAGGCACTTGCCTCTGGCCTTGAGATACGACGCATGTGAGCTCCGGCTCACTCCGTCAGTGCTACGATCTTTCCCGGGTTCATGATGTTCAGTGGGTCAAGCGCGCGCTTGATCTGCCGCATGACTTCGAGACCGGAACCGAGCTCGGACTTCAGGTACTTCATCTTGCCCTGACCGATGCCATGCTCTCCCGTGCAGGTACCGTCCATGGAGATGGCGCGCGCGGCGAGTCGTTCGAGAAAACCTTCCATCTTGGCCCGTGCCGCCGGATCATTCGCCGCGAGGACGGGAGAGGTGTGGAAGTTGCCGTCACCTACGTGGCCAACGATCGGCGCGATGAGGCCGTGCTCCTTGATGTCCTTCTGCGTTTCGACCACGCACTCAGCCAGTCGCGAAATCGGCACGCAGACGTCGGTGGCGAGCACTTCATGCCCCGGCCAGGTGGATTTGACGGCCCAGTAAGCGTCGTGACGCGCCTTCCAGAGCCGGCGCCGATCTTCCTCCTTTTCGGCCCAGTCGAAGCGGATGGCGCCTTCAGCGAGGGCGATTTCCTTGAACTGCTCGACCTGGTCGCGTGCGGACACCTGCGTGCCGTGAAATTCGAGGAAGAGGGTGGGGCATTCGTCGAAGTTGGTCTTCGAGTAGTTGTTCACCGCATAGATTTGCATCTCATCGAGCAACTCCATGCGCGCCACACCAAGCCCGAGCTGGATCGACTGAATGACGGCATTGCAGGCGCCCTCTAGCGTCTTGAAGGGGCAGACGGCGGCCAGGATGACCTCGGGAATGCCGTAAAGCCTCACCGTCAGCTCGGTGATAATGCCTAGCGTGCCCTCGGCACCGATAAGCAGTCGCGTGAGGTCGTATCCGGCTGCTGACTTCCTAGCTCGCCGCGCTGTGCGAACCACCGAGCCGTCAGGCATCACGGCCGTGAGGTTCAGCACGTTCTCCCGCATCGTGCCATACCGCACCGCGTTCGTGCCCGAGGCGCGGGTGGAGGCCATGCCGCCGAGGGTCGCGTCTTCCGCGCCGGGGTCGATCGGAAAGAAGAGACCCATGTCGCGCAGATAGTCGTTGATTTGCTTGCGGGAAACGCCGGCCTGAACGTGGCAGTCGAGGTCTCGCTCGTTGACCTGCAGCACCCTGTTCATGCGGGACATGTCGACAGAAATGCCGCCGAAGGGCGCATTGACGTGGCCTTCCAACGAGGTTCCGGCCCCAAAGGGGATAAGCGGCACCCGGTGAGTGGCGGCCACCTTGACGATCTGCTGCACTTCCTCGGTCGACTCTGGCCACACGACCGCGTCCGGCGGCTGGTTAGGCACCCACGTCAATGTATGGCCGTGCTGCCGGCAGATTGCCTCGCCCGTCTGAAGGCGATCGCCAAACTGCTGCTTCAACACCGCAATCGCGGTCGCCACATTTTCGCGCGTGTTCCCCGGGACCGCTTCTGTCGCCATCTCGTTCTTGCTCCTTCTTGCAGGGCTCGCTCCCCGCGGCCCTGTCATTCGGCCGGATGCTAGTGGGGCGAGGCCACGTATGCAAACGCCTCTATTTGTCCCGAGCGGCCGGGCAGGGATTACTCGGCGCGGAAAATCAGGTGGCTGCTAAATCAGACGGTTGTCCCCGTCCACTGCGTCAATTTGCCGGGCACTCAAAGGAGCTCGTCGGAGTTTCCGCGATTGGGCATTTCGCCCGCTGTATTACTTCACGGAGGCACTTGTGATGATCGGCAGGCCTGGTTCGGCGATTGTTTTGATCGCGGCTCTTGGCATGGGAGGCGCACTTGCGCAGCAGACGTCGCCCACCCAGCAAGGGACGCCTCCGGCGGCTCAGCAGCAGGCCGGCATTTCGGCCGAGCAGGCCATGCAGATCGCCCGTGATGAGGGGATGGTCACCGTCGAAGAGATCGACCGCGAGGGGAGCTACTGGGAAGTTGAAGGCCGTGATGCCCAGGGGCGCGAGATCGAGGTGAAAATCGATATTGCGAGCGGGCGTGTGCTTAAGGTCGAACGCGACTGAGCGGCGCCGAGGTGATCACACTGTAGCGACGTCTCCTGATCGTAGTTTCCGGCAATACTTTCCGCTGGCATAATCGGGCGCGCAGATCGACCTCCAGACTCAGAGGAGTAGTGAGATGAAGACGCGCGCCGCCGTAGCGTTTGAACCGGGCAAGCCGCTCGAAATCGTCGAGCTCGACCTCGAGGGGCCAAAGGAGGGGGAGGTCCTTGTCGAGATCAAGGCAACCGGTATCTGCCACACCGACGACTTTACGCTGTCGGGTGCCGATCCGGAGGGTTTGTTCCCTGCAGTGCTTGGGCACGAGGGGGCTGGCATTGTGGTTGACGTCGGGCCGGGGGTGACCAGCGTCAAGAAGGGTGACCACGTCATCCCGCTTTACACGCCGGAATGCCGGAACTGCCCATCCTGTCTCTCGCGTAAGACGAACCTCTGCACGGCGATCCGCGCGACCCAGGGCCAAGGCGTCATGCCCGACGGCACCAGCCGGTTCTCCTATGAAGGCCGGATGGTGCACCATTACATGGGCACGTCGACCTTCTCGAACTTCACCGTGCTGCCGGAGATCGCGGTGGCGAAGATCCGCGAGGACGCGCCGTTCGATAAGGTCTGCTACATCGGTTGCGGCGTGACCACCGGCATCGGCGCTGTGATCAACACGGCGAAGGTGGAACCCGGCTCCACGGCGATCGTCTTCGGCCTCGGCGGTATCGGCCTCAACGTCATCCAGGGACTCAGAATGGTCGGTGCCGACATGATCATCGGCGTCGACATCAACCCCGCCAAAAAGGAGTGGGGTGAGCGTTTCGGCATGACCCACTTCGTCAATCCGAAGGAAGTCGAGGGTGATCTCGTCGCTTATCTCGTCAACATGACGAAGCGTGGGGCCGACCAGATCGGCGGCGCTGACTACACCTTCGACTGCACCGGCAACGTGGACGTCATGCGCACCGCGCTCGAGTGTGCTCACCGCGGATGGGGCCAGTCGATCATCATCGGTGTTGCCGGCGCAGGCCAGGAAATCCGCACACGGCCCTTCCAGCTCGTCACCGGCCGCGTCTGGAAAGGCACGGCGTTCGGCGGTGCCAGAGGCCGTACGGACGTGCCCAAGATCGTCGACTGGTACATGGAAGGCAAAATCCAGATCGACCCGATGATCACGCATACGCTTCCGCTCGAGCGCATCAACGAGGGGTTCGAGCTGATGCACAAGGGCGAGAGCATCCGCAGCGTCGTGATCTATTGAACCCGCTACCTCCGCTGCCAAACCTTTTCCCGGACCAGGATTAACCTCCGTCACTGGTCCGGGATGTGCCTATTTCCAGCAGGTGGAACCGTCGGAGGGCTGAGGGGTTTGTTGGAAAACGAATCCTTTCATCTGCCGTTCATGTTCAGGCCAAGATGTTGACTAGCTCAGGATCACGCAGAGCTTGTTTCGGAGGATCCTTCATGTCCCTGCGTTTGCTGATGGCTGGGCTAGTGGTCTCACTGCCCTTGGCAAGCTTGTCGGTGGCCAACGCCGCTGATCTCTACGCTCCGTACGGACGCGGCTACTCGGGCTCGCCATACGATGATCCGCGCTATGCGGACATCTACCGTCCGAAGCCGTCCTATCCACCGGTTGAGGAGTGGACCGAGGAGTACGAGGAGGAGGAGTACTCTGAGCGGTTTGGGAAGTACGATCCACCGCCGCCCAAGTGGAAGCGAGACTACTATAAGCCGAAGAAGGCGGCCCTGCCGCCGGTCTGCCTGCCGCCTCATGAGATCCGTCGCATCCTCATCCGCGACGGGTGGTCGGACTTCCGAAAGATTGAGGTCGAAGACGACGTGGCATTTGCGATCGCCCGGCGGCCGAACGGCACCCTCTACCGGATCGAGGTCGACCGCTGCGATGGCGAGATCGTTCGCGCCGAGCGGCTAGACGTGGAAAACGACCACGCCTGGTCGCGTGACAGGTTTGCTCCGTTATACTGAGAACATGATATGTCAGCCGGCCGGTCCCGCCGAGCTGGCTGACACGCTACCTGGACTCCAACCCTAGAAGTCGCGCGTTCCGTCTCAGCCCGCGACAAGGATGACCCGCGCACCGTTATGGAACTCGTAGCTCTCGCAAGGAACCCCGTTCCCAGTGGGGCTATCGTCGGGGCTTTCGCAGGCTACGATGGCAATCCCATGCGCTATGCCCTTTGGGAGCCGACGCGCGGCTCCGCGCGGGGCACGGTTTGCGTCTTCACAGGCCGCAGCGAGTTCATCGAAAAATATTTCGAGGTCGTAGCTGATCTGCGCCGCCGCGGCTTTGCCGTGGCCATCATGGATTGGCGCGGGCAGGGAGGCTCGTACCGTCCGCTTCGTAATCCTCGGAAGGGGTGGGTGCGCAGCTTTTTCGAGTACGATCGAGATCTTTACTGCTTCATCGAGCGGGTGGTGGCGCCAAATTGCCCCCGGCCGTTTTATGCGCTCGCCCACTCCATGGGCGGCCACATTCTGTTGCGCGTTGCTAGTCAGCCGGCGTGTCCCTTCGACCGAATCACGGCGGTCGCCCCAATGCTCCGCTTTCATGACAGCAAGGTCGGCATTTCGCAGAACGTCGCCCGTTGGTACGCGGCCATCGGCACGATGCTGGGATTTGGCCGTTCCTACGTACGTGGTGGCTCCGACGACAGTGCCGATCCAGTCGTGTTTGAGGGCAATCCACTGACGTCCGATCCGAACCGGTTCGCGCGCAATCGGGCTCTGATCGATGCCGCGCCGCATCTTCTCCTCGGCGCTCCAACTATCGGATGGCTCCACGCAGCCTATAAGTCGATGGCGATGCTCAATGAGCCGTCCTATGCCGACAGGATCCGCGTGCCTCTCATGATCGCCATCGCAGGCCGGGACCGGGTCGTCGATTCCCAGGCGACCGAGGCTTTTGCCGCGCGTGTGAAACTCTGCACGACAATCATGCTCCCGCTCGCCCGGCACGAAATCCTGCAAGAGTGCGACGACATCCGCTCGCGCTTCTGGGCAGCGTTCGACGCCTATCTCGGGGTCGAGCCCGTCGTCTGAGCCGTCGTCAGGCAAGGAGTGCCAGAGCTTCCTCGTGCAGGCGCGGATCGCCGGTCGCCACAATGCGGCCGCCACGGATGGCCGGCTCACCTTCCCATGTGGTGACACGGCCGCCGGCGCGCTCGATGATCGGAATCAGCGGGATGATGTCGAAGGGCTTGAGGCCTGTTTCGACCACAATGTCGATCATCCCTGCCGCCAGCAGGCAGTAGGAATAGCAGTCGCCGCCGTACCGAACGAACCGGACACGCTCCTTGATGGCTTTGAAACCACGCTGGTCTTTCGCGGACTTGAAGAGGTGTGGGTCCGTTGTCGTGAACATCGCATCTGCCAGGCTGGGGCAGCTGCGCGTCTTGAGACGGCGTTCCTTGCCGTCGGCTCCACGGAAGAACGTAGCCTTCTCCCCTGACCAGAACCGCTCGCGCGTGTAGGGCTGGTCCATTAGCCCGACCATGGGGGTGTCCCCATCCATCAGCCCGATGAGCGTTCCCCAGAGCGGCATGCCGAGGATGAAGGCCCGCGTGCCGTCGATGGGATCGACAACCCATCGCATCCGTGCGTCAGGGTTGCGGTGGCCGTATTCCTCGCCTTCCAGCCCATGATCGGGAAAGCGGGTCGCGAGGGCCTTACTGATCGCCCGTTCCGCAGCGCGGTCCGCCGCGGTTACCGGGTCAAAACCGCTGTCGGCCTTGTTGTCAATACGGATGCGTCGGCGGAAATGGGGGAGGATGGCTGCGCCGGCAAGGTCGGCAAATTCGTGAGCTGCGTTGATGTACTCTGCGATTTTCGCGCGCGTGGTCATGTATCCCCCCGCTTCCTCAATCCCTTCGGCGCATCCCCAATCGATCTGATCGCCGCCAATCGTTTACGCGAGGCGCTGGCGATCGGGTAGATGCCCAATTGCACAAGTGTTGCCAACAAATCACGCCTTGGCGGTGATTGAGGTCGGCTCTACTACCTGTGCTTGCAGCGACTCGCGAACTTCAGCATTCTTATCATTGTGATCTGCGCGGATGTTTCGCACGATCGCAGCCCACCTTGGGCGATTCCTCCCTAGACTTGGCCGTTCCAAGTGAGCGGCCTTTTTTCATTTGCGCTCTACCCTGCCGGTTGTTACAGGCCGGTGGGCCCTGCTGTTAACAGTTAAGCAGTCACGTCTTTGCTGCTCTGCAAAAAACGCAGTTGTTTTTTGTGCGGTGCACCTCTAATTATTGCGGTGCGGCGGGCGAGCGAGGCTCGCTCCCCGCAGCCCTCCTTGGGCGTTTCCTCCCTAGACTTGGGCCGTTCGGAGACCCGGACGGCCCCTTTTTTGTCTGCATGGCTGATCAGCCGGACGCCCCCTTGTATCCCAGCTTTGATGAGTTAACTAAACCGGGCGCTTGAGGGCAGCCCCTGCGCTGGTGTTTGTTCCACCAATTGCGACGTTTCGTTCCAAATTTGGGGCTTGAAACAGGTGGGGGCCATCCTCATACTTATGCGCGTGAGTTCGGTGCTTCCACCGGGTTCACAGCCCTCCTTTGGGCGTTTCCTCCCTAGACTTGGGCCGTTCGGAGACCCGGACGGCCCTTTTTTCTTGGCCGGTCAGGGACTAACGCTGGCACCAGGGGCCTAGCGAGCCCACGCCGGACCAGCCTTGCTTAGATGCAGGGCTGAGGGCTACTCAGCCGCCGCGCGCGGCGCGAGAATGGGCGGCAGCTCTGCAAAGATTCGAGCCATTATCTGGGTCAGGTTGCGCTTCAGGCGGTCGAAACCGGCCGTACGGGTCAGCTTGGTCTCGTTCAGATAAAGGCCGCGGTTAATTTCGATCTGTAAGGCGTGAATGCCTTTGAACGGCCGTCCGTAGTGCTCGGTTATGAAACCACCGGCGTATGGGCGGTTGAGCTGAACCTGGTAACCACAGTGGGTAATGATCTCCCGGAACAGGCGGGTGACCTTTGCATCGCAGGAGGCTCCGAACCGATCGCCAATCACGAAATCCGGTCGCCCGCCGCTAACGTGGTTCATGGATGCCGACGGCATCGAGTGGCAATCCACCAGGATCGCCACCCCGAAACGGCGGTGCGTTCTCTCCAGCAGCTCGGCTATTCGCGCGTGGAACGGCTTGTAAAGCCGCTCGATGCGTTCCATGGCAACACCGAGCGGCAACGGCTCGCGATAGATTTCCTCGCCGTCGGCAACGATCCGCGCCAATGTCCCGAGGCCCCCTGCGACGCGCATCGTTTGCGTGTTGGCGAAAGCGGGAAGCGGCTCGTCGAACAGCTCCGGGTCGAGCTCATATGGTTCGCGGTTCACGTCCAGATACGCGCGCGGGAAACGTGCCGCGATGAGAGGTGCTCCCAGCGAGGCGACATCGCCGAACAGTTCGTCGACGAAGCAGTCCTCCGACTTGCGCAAGGTGTGCGCGTCGAGCCGTGAACGCTCGAGAAAGACCGTTGGGTAGATGTTGCCCGAATGCGGAGAGCAGAAGACGAACGGGGACGTCTGTTCAACAGGTTCGATGACGACGTACGGTGGCGTCAGTTCGGCCAGAATGCAGGCTCTCTCGCGTTGGGGCATGTTCGTCGAAAGTGATCAGCTATCGGTCACACTGTGCAGCATGCAGGGCGTCGGGTCCATGGGACAAGAGGCGTTGTCCCATGTTTCGAAATGCTGTTCGAAACGTCGATCCGGATCACGGAGACGCTGCTCGCCGCTCGCAAGATTCATTTCTCGTTTACCCAAATGGCGCCAGATTCAGCTGGCACGTGGGCTTGCTTGCCCATAATGTGTTTTTCCTCGGAACATTACGAACGACGATGACTGCTAAGCCTTCGCGTTTGCCGGTTGGACGCATTCTGTTGGCCGAGGATGACGACTCCATGCGCGGTTTCCTCGAGCGGGCGCTTACGCGGGCGGGCTACGACGTCATTTCGTTCTCCAACGGGGCAGCGGCTTACGAGCGGTTGAAGGAGGAGCCCTTCTCCTTGCTTTTGACCGACATCGTCATGCCTGAGATGGACGGCATCGAGTTGGCACGCAGGGCCAGCGAGCTCGATCCCGATCTCAAGATCATGTTCATCACCGGCTTCGCGGCCGTCACGCTCAATACGGACGGCAACGCGCTCAAGGATACGCGCGTACTATCGAAGCCGTTCCATTTGCGGGATCTGGTGCGCGAGGTCGATCGGCTGCTCGCGGCCTGAAAAGTACGTTTCCGCCCGGCCCATTCGGCGCTGCTTTCCGCCAAAACGATAAAGCCGGCGCATCGGCCGGCGTGATGAACTCGCGCTAGAGACTCGTCAGCATTTCTTCAGCGACGCAGAGACCTCGCGGATGTAGTCGGCGCGTGCTGGGGTGACCTTCACCAACTGCTCGCACCGTGATCCTGCGATGATCATCCGAGCCTGGAAGAATTGGCCGGTCAGTACGACATCGAAGCCGCCGTCTTTCACCACACCTGAAACTGTCCCGTTCAAGCCGGTGTAGATGTTGTCCTGCCAGCGCCCGACCACCCGATCGCCGCGCAACTCAAGATGCGTTCTGGCATCGAGCTTGTAGTTTGCGCTTGAGCAGCGCAGGTTCTGCTGGAGCCGGGTGGGGCTTCCCTGAGGGATGTAGGTCACCACGCATTTGAAGCTTTCGGCCGGGCCCGAACCTGGCTTCACGATACCATGGCCCGACCAGCGGCCTGCGAGGCCGGAGAAGGTGTTTGGCAAGTTGCTAGTTGCCCAGCAGGTGGCGCTCAGGCCCATGAGGCTGGCGGCAGCCAATGCGGCGGCAAGCGAACGCGAACAGGTTGCAATGGGTTGTAACTCTCCTCGATCGATCCCGGCACCACTGGCCGAAGGACTTCCGCTTTGGACTAAGCTGGGATCAGCCGCTTCCCGTGAGACCCTGACGGAGGCGGACTATCTCCGCGAAATCCGGCGGTTTGTTGTTCCTTCAACTCCAGCGATTTCATCCGGAACGAATCGGCCCGCTCAGGCGATAAGCGTGCAAGCTATTCTGGAGAGCGGCTCTTATGGCGAGCGATCGAGAGAAGGCTGGCATGAACCCTGGCGACGTTGCGCCTCCCGGGACGCCGGGAACGGGCGAGGACGTTTGTCCCGTCTGTCACGGCACGGGGCGCATCAGCAATCGGCCCTGCGAGAACTGCGGCGGATCGGGCAAGGTCATCCAGGGGATCGGAGGCGCCTGACCGGCGGTCAGTCTGTTTGCCGCACCGGCTGGAAAACGCGACTTGCGGCGCACAACCCGCTTGCAGCGCGCGCCCGGACCGGCTAGGAAGCTGACATCTCAAGGGCGCGTAGCTCAGCGGTAGAGCACTACCTTGACATGGTAGGGGTCACAGGTTCGATCCCTGTCGCGCCCACCACCGTAACTCTTTGTGCTATCGTTGGTTTTCCCATATTGCACGACGGACCACTACCACGCTGAACTGGTTCGGCGAACTAATCCGCCTACGTCCTACCCTTCCTGACCATCTTCTCCACAGCTTCGGAAGCGGCGCGAAGGTAGTGCCCCCTCGGCTTCGAGTAGATCGCCTCTGTCGTCGTCACGTGCCTGTGGCCGAGGTAGCGGGCCACCTGCTCGAGCGGCACGTCGGATTCGGTGAGCCAGGTTGCCGCCGTGTGACGCAGGATGTGCGGGGTCACATCCTTGCTGAGTCCCGCCCGGACGACTGCTGCCCGAAATGCCTTCTTGATCGATTTGAGCGGCTTGCCGTCCCATTCGATGACGTGATCGGTAAGAGCGCCAGACCGCGCCTCTGACAGAGCGGCACGCAGCAGGTTGTTCATGGGGACCACGGCGCGTCCCTTCTGCCCGCGCTTTGACATCGGATCGCGCGTGATCTTTTTGCGCAGGTCGATCAGTCCGTTCTCGAAATCGACCCGATCCCAGGTCAGCTCGAGGATCGCCGTGTGCCGGCCGGCGCTCGCAATCGCCAGAAGCACGAACAGGCGCACGTGCGGAGACACACAGGCGTCGAGAAGCCGCCAGACCTCTTCCTCGGTGAGCACGCGATCTCGCGCCTCACCACTGCTGGGCGTCCACACGTCAGGCAGGCGGGTGATAAGACCCTTCTTGAACGCCCATTGCATGCAGGACCGAAGCCGCGCGAGCTCGGTCCACACGGTTGCCTGAGCGCGGCCTAGCGCAAACCTCTCGCGCGCATAGGCTCGGCAATAGTCGGCGTTAATTTCTTCGGGTGAGATATCTGAGAACCAGGGAGCGAGGGCCTTCCAGTTGTGCTTGAACACATCCATGCCCTTGCCGTCCAACTCGCGGTCGGCAATGTAGCGCTCCCACAGCTCCCCGACTGTCTGCGCTGATGCGGCTTGGAAAACTACCTGCCTGCGTGCGAAGCGATCAAGCGCAATTCGGCCCTCGTCATACCCCTTGACGCCGAGGCGATAGCGCCGCCTCTTGCCGTCCTCGTACCAGACCGCGCACGCTTCTCCGTTGAGCTGCCTGAGTCTGTAGGCTCCGACCCTGTACTCTGGCCAGCGCTTTCCCACCTGACTACCTCCTCCCAAGCGATCCTCTGGAGTCTGCCGCCAACGCGGAAGGTGCGCAACTTGCCTTGCGCAATCAGGTCGTAGACGTGGCGCACGGAGCAATCCCACCGTTCAGCGAGCGTCTTCGGCGTAAACGGCTTCTCAGTCATCATCACGCCCCCGCATTTGCGATGGCATAAGCCTTTGGCTCTCTGTCATCATCCGGTCCCATCGTTTCTTCATTGAGCCATTCGACGGAATAGACGGTGCCGATGATTTCCTTGGTGTCGGTCATGCCGCTTACCTCTGCGCCAGAAAGTCATCAATGTTCATTTGGTGGACGACGAAGGTGAGAGCGATCACCCAAGGGTTCTGGTGGCAACTCGATCTCGATTTTCTGATCGTTCCGGTAGGGCATCACGGTCAGAGTTTTCGCGCCGTGCTGGCGCAGAATCTCTCGCGCTTTATCGACGTAAAGCTGGTGAGGCAGGCAGATGCGGACGGGGGTGTGTTGCTCGGTGTCGACGCAGACGAGAAGCATGTCGGTGCCTTCCGGCATGTCCACTTGAATGTAGTCGCCGAAGTCACTCGGCCTGATGCGCCAGTGTCTCGTCACGGCTGTCTCTCCTCGTTCCCCATTTTGATCAGCCCGCGGCGGATGATTTCGGTTTCGACCGCAACGGCCTTGCAACAGACCTCATCGGCGGCGGCGATGTCGCCGCTGATCAGAGCCTCGGCCTCGATCTCCCACTGCCGGTCACGCTCGGCGCGGAGCTCGTCGAGGGATAGGCTGGCCAGATGGCCGTCGGGATAGCTGGCGCTGGGGCGGTCGTCAGGCATGGGCGGGCCTCGGCATATCGTTGTGCTCGCGACCGTCGAGCAGCCGCCCGGCGCGCGCCTTGCCGATAAAGCGGCCTGTTACCGGGTCGCGTGGCGCATCGCGCCAGCCACCATTAGTCAGCCCGTTACGAGCTGCGCGACGCATGTTCTCCAAGCCAGGCACGGCTTCGAGATTGGAAAGACTGTTATCTGATTTGACCCCAGACCTGTGGTCGATCTGGAATCCCTTCGGCGGTATCCCGTGGGCAGCGATCCAGACGACCCGATGGAGCATTACGTAGACCTGATCGCCGTTGTAGTTGATGCAGGTCCGCAAGTATCCCTTTGCTGTCTTCGCGCCGAGTGGTTTTGCTGGGGTGTTCGATTTCGCGGAATAGACGTGGCCCGTCTCGAAATCGACCGTTAGACGCCCCTCGTCCAACAGCGCCTTTATGATCTGATCGACATCACGCATGAGGCCACTCCCTGACCCGCAGCTCAGCGGGCCACTCGCTCACGTCGGCACCCTTCTTTTGTTTGATATGCGGGCAGCGCTCGCCTTCGCGGTTCGTCGGCTCTGCGCCGAGTTGCTTCACAAAAACCGGAACGCCTGCAGTCTTGCACTGGCGCACGATGTCTTTCGCCCACCCCAGCACCATAGGCCGGGCGCCAGGGCCTGACTCGCCGCCGACGATGATCCAGTCGAGCTTCCCGGTCCTCCGCATCGCACGCGAAACCGTGCCGTCGATTTCCCAAAACAGCTCGCCCGTCAGAGCATTCGTGACTTCCGCTTCGTATTCCTCGGGTTGCCGGTTGCTTTGCAGGGCGGTGAAATCAATCGGCCCGAGCAGCGGCTCCGCTGAAACGAACCTCAGCGCGGCCGGCGTGGCGAGCAGGTCGGGAATGCGCTCGTCGGCCTCCTGCTGGCGCTCGCAGCTCACGCCAAGCCATACGTTAGGCGGGGGCCAAGGCCATTTCGCTAGGCGCCCTAACGCGTCTTCCAAGAGAGGACCGCCCCACCCAAGCCTTAGGCCATTAGCTCTAATTGCCGCGGCCATTTCGCCTGCACGGTTGGGCGCAGTCATCCATTCGCGCATCCGCCGCGAGCGTTTCGTGAGAATCTGGAACGTATGCTCATGAGCGACCATCATCACGACAAAAACAGCCGTGATCCACTCGTCCGGCACGTCCTCGTGGAACAGGTCGGACATGCTGTTGACGAACACCGTGTGCGGCTTTTTCCAGCTCAGAGGCTCAAGTAGCGTCTTTTCTGGCGCCAAATTGATCTTGCCCGTCCATACAACGTGACCGTTCACCTTCTTGGTGAGCCCCCTGTAGTGCTCCAATTTCGGGTCCATGCGCTCTATCCGGGCCGCCATCTGCATCGCGTAGCAATTCGTACATCCCGGCGAGACGATCGAGCAGCCGACGATGGGATTCCACGTGCGCTCGGTCCATTCGATCTTGGTCATGGCCTCTCATCTACTGGCGGCGTGGGGGAGGCGGAGAATGCATCACAAATAAGCCTCACGAGTTTGCTTTTCTCGTTGGTATCAAGCCAGAGTTGGTCTGCTATTTCACAGGCTCTCTGCTTAACTGTTTTCGACACATCTGGTACAGCAGCAGGCGGGGTGCGGCGGTTCCAGGCGGCGATGGCTTCCTCCGTTGTCTCGTATCCGCGGCTGACGAGAACGGCGCAACGGCCCATACACCCGACCCATGCGGGGCGTTTTGGATCGGCACTTGCGCGCCAGATTTCCGCCTCACCCCCGCAGAAGGGGCACGGCAATAAATTATGGTCAGTCATCTCAAAACAACCTCGCCATTGAGTTTCTTTTTCCATTTGGAGTGCCGGCCGAAAGGCATCGGGCGCCGTGATGGTGGTTTAGTCCCGAGAAACTTCGCCCGCACCCGCCGGCCTTTTGCGATCCGCTTCACGTCATCCAGCGTCTTGTCCGCATGGCAGCGCACGTGGACCGGGTGCAGATTGTCGTCGTCATCGCTCCCGCCAGAGGCGAGCGGGATGATGTGGTCCAACGCCCATTTGTCGTGCGGCGGCCGGATGGGGCCTCCGCAGAGCCCGCAGGTCCAGTTGTGGGCCTCGCAGATCGCCTCTCTCTGATTTGGTGTGCGGCGGCGGCGTTTCATGCGGCGCGCTCCGTTTCTCTCATCATTTCCTCGGGATCAATGCCAGTTTCCGCCCTGATGACATCCGCAACATCATCGAACAGCCGGCACGCTTCCTTGTGCCCGAGCTTGGAAAAGGCAATCGACTTCGGCCGCCATATAGCCAGCGTGTCGCCGTGGATGACGGGAACCGCATAAGAACCAGCCGCCCGTATCGCTGCCTCAGCTAGCAGCATCGCCCGCTCTTTACTCATCCCGGTGAGCGGTATGGTTGCGCCGATCTCCCGGTGTCCTGCTTTCATCTGCAGCCATTTCCTGCACTCTTCCTCGCTCGCAAACTGCCGCTCGTGTGACTCCGGCCAATGGTGGAATGCTGCCCGGATCATCGCGAAATACCGCCTGTGCTGGGCCAAGCTGCGCGGTTCTCTGTCTATGACGCATCCGCAGACGGGGCAGTGCATTTGTCACTCCACGAAAAGAGTTGCGTAAGCCCATCCACCGCAGGCTGACACCCAGCCCACATCGAACTCATTCCGCAGCCTCAACGCTCATAAAGGCCATCATCTTGTCTTCGTACTCGTGCTCGAGCACTTCCGCCCACCGATGCGGCATCTGCGCCCAATCGTCGGCGTAAACTTCCTTCAAGTGCATCAGGTGCTCGCGGTTGATCGCTTCTCTGATGGCCTTGCGGATTTCGTTAAATCTCTCGGTCGTTCCGTCACGCTTGGCCGCCGCGGAGGACTTGCGCTTGCCATTGCCGGTAACGAGTGCGATTTGCGCTTCCTCTGTCTCAGCTTGTGGCAAGCTGTCTAGGTCCATATCCCCGGTTGGGATTTTGAACAGAGACCGCAGGAAAGCCTTTTCAGCGTAGCTCTGAGCTGCTTGATGCGTTTGCGGTCCGGTGATCTGAATAAACAGTGAGCGCTTTAGACTGTCATGCGTCCAAGTGGCATCTTCCGTGGCCAGGATAAATCCAAATTCTGCCTTGAGCCACTGGACGGTCTTCCCTTCCTTTTCGACGCGGACAATCTCGTGGTCGATCTCCAAAGGCACAATGGCTAAGCCGACTTCTCCCAGCTTCCGCGTGAGTGCGGCATAGATGTCGTCCGTGGAAGAGTAATTATATCCGCCGTGCAGGTTCTTTCCGCTCTTCCTGACGGCATCAAGAGAAGCCTGAACAGCACAGATCGCCTTCACGATCGATGGCGGAATAGGTTGAATTGGTGATTGCGGTGCGCACCGCACGAGCCGAAAAGTCATATCCCCCTCACTGGATTGCGCGCATCACACGTTCCGCGTGCTCAATTTGGCGTTCATTCCACTTCTCCAGCGCGCGCCTTAAGGCGTACCGCTTGTCAGCTCCGGACCTCGCCCGCCAATGGCGCATGTAAATCTTCTTGTAATCAGGGTTCCTGAGCTCCCACTGAATTTTCCTCACTGCGCGCGCCGGCACGCCAAGCTCGATTACGATTTGCTCGACAGTCTGACCTGCCTTGAGCCTCTTACGTATGCCATCCGTAAGCGTCATGTTATTTTCAAGCTCCCACGATACGATCGCCCAATGTCACATCCCGCGAGCATGTGAAGCGCAAGCCGGATATTCTGGCGATCATCGTAGCCAGCGAGCCGCTTTCGCTAATTCGCATATGCGTCCGTCAATTCCCCGCTCCCATCACAATTGCCAGCCCCACACCGAGACCAACAGACAGTACCGAAAGAAGGATGGCGCTGATTGCCACCTTGATGCCGTAATGCATTTCGATAGTCGTTCCGTGCATTGCTCATCGTCCTTTGTTTTTACGCACGCGACTGCACGCTATTTGGATTTGGGCCGACCCATATCGACGGTGGCGCTTCCCCAGGGCCGGGTACTATCGGAGGAGCAGTCGGATAGCTCTCCCACCGGCACGAGCGTGTCCCTCTTTAACGCTCCGGCCCAAAACTGTTATTGCCGCTCAACGTATTCCTTGATGTCATCAAGACACTTCAGAACCCAATCTTTCCCGCCAAGTGGGTGGGTGAGCAGGCGGTCGATAAAGAGCCTTGCATCCGCGAATTTGTCGCTCCGCCACGTATCGGTCATTTCCTGCTCGAGATCCTTTGGCTCTTCGCTGCGTTTCTTCCGCCGCTTTAGGAGAGCCATGTGCAGCTCATATGGCTCAGGCCTTTTGACGATCGGGAATAGGATGACGTTACTCATTTCCCCACCCTTAGCTCTGGCTTAGATCACAGCACCGACTGGTGATAGATGGCTCGCTCGTTTTGCTCCCATGACGGCTCGTCGCTCGGGAACTCTTCGGCCATCTGGCGATCAACCTCGAAACGATGCTGGAATGTGTTCCAATCCCTCCAGATTGCGTCGACGATCCACTTGTGGGCCGGATCGGGATTTTTTGCGTCGAGCCGTAGCGTCCCTTCGATCTCTTTTCCGCTCGCAGTGACTCCAGGGAGCTTCGTGATGTGGAACTCCTCGATGTACCACTCACCCAATTCATCGCGGTTGATGCAGGCGACGGCTTCGCAATCCTCCAATTCCCCGAGACACAGAGTTACGGTTTCTTCGTCCGGCCTCAGAGCAGGAACAGTGACGGTGATCGGGAGGACGAACCCGAATTTGTATTCGACATCGTAAGCCATGCTCAGTGCCTCAGTGCGTTTCCTGCTGCGGGACACCGGGGAGAGGGTTGTTAGCCGCTCTCCCCGCCCCGCTGCCTAGCCGTTGCCGGCCAAGAGTGATCGGGCGAAGCCGGGGCGGATACGTCTGGAGTGCAGGGAAGGGGACTAGGGGAAACCCTGGGACCATCGAGCCGCTGCCCCGGCTTCGATGCAAATCACTCTACGAGGATATTTCCTCTCGCGCAAGCAAAAAGAGGATATATCCTCATCACGAAAAAGTGAACGGAAGCGCGCGCCACTTAGCAGAGATCAAGTGATCCCGTTACAGCGGCTGCCGGAAGATGAGGGTGATCGGGGCGGCCCACGCCAGCTTGACGTTGGGAATGTCATCCTCGCGGGGGTCGAAAGACTTTATGTTGAAGCGGCCGACCGTCTGGCCGCGGCCGAGGATGCCTATATACCGCTGATTGTCGGTGGTCTGGATAATGCACTCGGTCCCGATCAGGTTGTCGAGGTTAGGACCGAAATGTTTAACGCCGACAACGATGTCGTCGCGGTGGAACCTGGGCTCTAGGTCAGAACTTTGGATGTGTACCGAAACTGTGTTCTCATGAAATAAGCTAACAGGAATAACAGGCGCCTCGTTTGGCGCGTACTCCCCCCACATGCGATGCCCCAAGCTGTAGCCGTTAACAGTTATGGCCACATCTGATGATACATCACCTTCGAGCAAATAGGCTAGCGATATTCCGAGTGCTGAGGCTAGCTTTGCCAGCGTATCGATGCGGGGGGTCACACCGCGATCCAGTATATCCCGCAGTGCGGTGTGATTAACGCCGGCCGCGCGCGTGAGCTCCACACGCCCGATCTTTCTCGCCTCCATCGCGGAGGCAAGACGCTCTCGCCACCCTTCCACTGCCCTCTCCCTGGCGCTCTCCCATAACCCTTATCTGCGCCGGGTGCAGTTATAACCTCCTGTTGATGGATAGTCGCGTGGGTAGTTTCCTCTTGCAAATGAGGATTTATCCTCCTAGAGTACGTGATCATGAGCGCACGTGACGACCTTCTGAACGAGATCGAGCGGTTTCTCGAACGCTGGGACATGAGCCCGACCAAGTTCGGACAGCTCTGCATGAACGACCACACGTTCGTGAAACGGCTTAGGCGCGGCAGTGATGTCCGTCTCGGCACCGCCGAGCGTGTTCGGATTTTTATCAAGACTTGGAGGCCGCCGCCGCGGGGAAACGCACGTCGGCCTCCGAGTGAGGCCGTCGCAGCGGTGTGAGTGCGGGGCCACGCCGGGCAAGTGGCAGCCGACCAGACTGCACTCACGGCAACGCCGTCCGGGGCGCCGCGTGTTCGGTCCCCGACCTCCCTACTCAGGGAGTGGGGGTCGCCAGCCGGGAGAGGAATTCACCGCGTAACCTCTCCCGGCACCCTCCTTTCCGTCGCCAGCGTACCGGCGCGTTGAGTGCCTGCCCTTCCATGGGCGTTTCCTCCCGATGAAGCAGCCTCGGGGAGGCTTCGGCCTCCCTGCCTTTTCCGGGAGGTCATCAGTCCCCAACTTGGGAGCGCACCAATGCTCGAAAGCAAGTTCCTACGCACTATTTGCAAGATTGCGGGCACCCTTCTCACCCTGACATCCCTTTGGCTCACGGCCTGCTTCGGGCTGTCCATCAGCATCGGCATGATGCTTGGCCTTGGCGTCATCGCATTCATGTCTGCCTACCTGCCAGCCGTTCTGGTCGAGCTCTCGAGCACGCCCCACAGGAACGTATTCCGGGCCGGGATCGCTGTTGCGGCAATCGTCACGGTCATCGATATCACGACCAACGTCTCGACAGGCGGAACGCATAAGACGTCTGATGTTGTGCAGGCGAAGGTCCAGAACATCAAGTTCGAAGACAAGCGCGATGCTGTGGCCTCGGCAAAAGAGGAAATAGCACTTTACGAAAAGCTGATTTCGGATCTGACCAATCAGAACCCCTGGACAACGTCGGTATCCGCTGATGGCCTCCGTAGCCAAATCCAGCCTATGGAAGAGGCCATTCGCCAGGAGGCGCGCCGCGGTGGCTGCGGTCCAAAGTGCTTGGCTCTGAAGCAGGAGCTTGCCGAGCTCCACAATCGGATTGCTATAGCCGAGAAGCTGGATGAGCACACAAAAAAGCTGCAGGCCGCGCGCAATGCTCTGAGCAACGCCATTGCGCAGGCTGAGAGAGTTGAGCAGGACGTCTCTGCCGTCGCGACGCAGAACTTCCGCCTTGCCTCACTCTTCACGCTGAGCCGCGATCCGGACGAAGGCGCGCAGCATTGGGTTGACCAATGGCTAACAGTGCTCTTCGGCGTCGGGATCACCTTCGCGGCGCAATTCTTCAACGTGCTGGGATGGGTCTCTGATAGCCGCGGCAGGGCCTTCATGGAGCGCTTCGCGGCGCCTCAGAGGCCGTCCGCGCCTCCAGTGGACCTGACGCCCCGGACGGTTCCGGCGCCGACTCCTGCCGTCTCTGAGCGCGTCGTGGAGCACAAGCCGACCATCTACCACATCAAGGGCGCTGACATCATGGACATGCTCCGCAGCTCAGCGCAGCGGGCAAGAGGAGCTTACGCGGCTTGAGGAGAAAGAATTGAGCCCGACCCTGGGCAGCGGATCGGGCTCTATGAGGCCAGCACATTTTGCAGGTGAAGGTGCGACCTTCGATGAGAGACATAGAAAAAGAACAGGACAAAAACAAGGCATGGAAGCGGTGCAAACACGTAGTTTTGCACGCGCCATGTGGTCCCCTCCGCGGCGACATCCGAGACAAAGAGTTCATCGGATACCTGTTTGACCCGGACAACTACCCGCTTTCCGGTCCGTGGGTGCCGGTCATCCACCGCGACACCCTTCATATCGTCCATCCGATGTTCACGGCTTGTGAGGGCACGGCATGACTTGCTCGCGCTGGATTCGTGTTTGCGTCGATACGTTCGATCATCCATCCCTCAAAGGTGAGTTTGATCGCCGGTCGGCTTGGCTCTGGCTGATCGCCAACGCCGCTTGGAAGGACCATCGCACGCGCACTCGCGGCGGCATGGTCGAAATAAAGCGCGGACAGGTTCTCGCTGGCTTGAAATTCCTGGCCGATACGTGGGGGTGGAGCATCAAAAGAGTGAGAACGTTCCTCGGCGAATTGGAGGCCGAAGGAATGATCGAAAGGGGGCAAACGAAAAACCAATATGCAGCAGTCGTAACTATTTGCAATTACGACAAATATCAGACGCCAACAGAAACAGAGGCAACCGACGGGGCAAGCGAGGGGCAAGCGAGGGGCAAGCGAGGGGCAAGCGAGGGGCAACACAGTACAAAGGATACAAGGGATAATAATAATAATATTACCCCTACAGACAGTCCTGAGTATGTGGCCGCGCGCGAAGGACCGACCGACCGTGAACCAGATGAGATAAAATCTGCTTTCAACGGTCAGACAGCGACCATGCTGTCCGACATCGTCCGGTGGATGGGGCCGCACGGCGACGAAGACGCGGCCAGGAAATGGCTCTCCAGCCTGCTTTCGATCAACGGCCGCGAGGCTACCGGACAAGCCTATCAGATGCTCATGACCGCCCAGGCAGAGGGGCAGCCAGTGGCACGGCCTCTGGCATGGTGGTCGAAAACCGCGGCGACCCTGAAGGCCAATCCGCAAGCTAAACCCCCGCCGCCGCACGTCACCGATTTCCGCGAAGCGAAACGGCAGCGGGACCGTGAATTTTTCAGAGCATTGGGGTTGATGTCGTGACGAACAGAATGCTTGCCCGCCTTGGGGTCATTTACGGCCAGCCTGACAGCCCGGACCCTGTTGCGTACCTCGAGGAAATGAGCCGGATGCTGTCGAGGTACAGCGAGTCCGTTCTCGATCAGGCGGCAGATCTTATTCTCAAAACGCACCGCGGCAGGAATTGGCCGACCCCGGCAGAGTGCATCAGGGCCTGCGAGGACGTGCTTGAGACCGAACGTGCCAAGGAAGCCAGAAAAGCTGGCACTGTCGAGAATTACCCTGAATGGTCGGTAACGGCCATTGAGAGGGCAAACACGCTCATCCAGTCGCCCCTGGGCCGTCAAGTGGGCCGTCAAGCGGCGCGAGAGGGCTGGATCAGCACGCTCTGGGATTACTGCCGCCATGCTGGCGAATTGCCGGACAACGAGGCCGCCATTCACCGCTGCAAGGTGATCGCCAGGGAATTCGATGAGGCGTATGCCGAGGTCTGCGCTGGGAAGGGATATGGACCTTTACTGTCCGCTTTGAAACGCCTTGGCGACAGCATTCTGGAGCGCCGGGACAAGCTTGCCGACATCGCGCTCGGGAAAGACACGGCGAAGGCCTCCTGATGCCCCAGAGAGACAGCGGATACGCCCGCAAATCCGACCGCATCATCGACCGCTACTGGATAGGGATGATCGAGTCCTACAAGGCCCGTTACCCAACAATCACCGATTTGATCCGCCGCGGCTACTCAGCCGAGAGGATAGCTGAGCTGGCCGGCTGCGAGGTGTGGGTGCCGAAGATGATCAAATACAGCGGGAGGTTTTGAAATGACGTGGATCTTGTTTCTCACCCTCGCAACCGGCCTTTCAGGCGCCATCCAGGTTGACGAGGAGGCCTGCAAGATGACGGCAGAGATGGTCCGCCGGGGCCTGCCTGTTTCGGTCAGGCTCGAGGACGGCAGCATTGTCGAGGTAGTGGATGCCGTCTGCACGCAGGAGGCCGCCGCATGAACCTCCTAGCCGCCATCGCTCTCCATGAAGCCGCAGGCCACACCAAAACGCCAGTAGACAATGATCGCCTACGAGACCTCATCAGAAAGGCCGAGAGATATGAACTGGTATGTCGCTGTCGTGCCCGCACAAAAGGAGTTCGCGGCAAGAGACCGGCTCAAGGACCTCGGCTATCAGGTCATGGTGCCGGTAGAGTACAAGTGGCGCCGGAAGTCTAGGCACACGAGAAAGCGGATTGAGGTCGCGGTTCCGCTCTTGCCTCGCTATGTGTTCCTCGGCACCGACCGCCCGCTACGCTGGTGGCACTTGAGGCAGTGCCCGATCATTCAGGGATTCCTCGGATGGGAAGGGGTGCCCACGCCGTTGCCGCCAGAGGCAGTGAAGGCGCTGCATGGGCTCTCCTTCGCGGTTCCGACATTCAACCCACACCGGAGCATTCGCGCGGGGGATCAGGTGCAATTCGCGGCCGGGCCGCTGCACGGCAAGATCGCCCGTGTTCAGAAGATCGTAGCAAAGCGCGCTCGCGTGCTCATCGAGGTATTCGCCAGCATGCGGGAGATCGAGGTTCCTTTGGAGATATTGGAGGCGGCATGACCACAAGGCTAAGGCATACGGTCGTTTATGGCATCATAGGATTGCTCATTGCTCCTGTAATGTGGTGGCTCGGGTTCCTTGGATCGGAGGCTGCAGCGGCCGTGGTCGTCTTCGCCCCGATGGCATACTGGACCGGCTTTCGTGACGGCGAACGTTTCGGCGAAGTGAACTACCGCCAGCTGAAGCAGGCGGCTTCCGAGGTCTGCCAGGTGGAGACTGGGGCGTGAACCTCCTAGCCGCCATCGAACTGATGGAACAGTCAGGTCACACGAAGACGCCCGTAGACAACGATGTGCTGCGTGAACTGATAGCCGCCAGCAAAGGACATCAAAATGAGCTTGGACGTCATCGCGCCAACACCAGAACGGCTAAGCAAAGCCGTCTACGTCGAGAAGCCGGCAAAGGACCAGAAGACGAAGCGTGACGCGTGGCGTATCGTGTCCCCCGTAGAGACCATGTACAAGCGCGGCCAGCTTTCCGAGGAATGCTGGCAGGCTTATCAGCGTTTCGAGCGCGATCTGGACCGCGCCGACCGCGTTACGTCGGCCATCGCCAAATACGGGGAAAGAGCAGGTGCCGGCGGGACGCCAGTGTCTCAGCTCGCAACCGAAGTGATCTGCCCGGAGGACATCAAGATTGCTGCCATCCAGCGCGTCGAAGAAGCTATGGAGGCCATCGGCCATACGCCAACGATCGCCGCCCTGAAAACAGCGATCCTGAAAGAAACGACGCTCGAGGAAATTGGAAGGAAATTCGGAGGCTGGAGAAACAAGGCCCAAGCCTGCGCGGCGGCTGTCACAATGATACAACATGGGTGCTATAGATTAGCCGTGCATTACGGCTATTTGCGCAAACCAGGACGACCACCTAGTTGACGCTGTTAAACGAATATGGCAGGAATTTGCCACGATGCGAAACGACCGCCCGGAGAACGCAGAACAGATCTCCAGGCGGTTTTGTTTGTGCGGTACGCGATACTTCGAGAGGTGCTGTCGGGGCAACCGGCACTCACTCACTACCCGACGCTGGCACGATACTTCTCGGGCTCTGAACCTGAGATGAACATCAGCCGTCGGATCGGGCCTTCTTGATCCGGTTTGCGCCGTCCCTGCTCCCACCCCTCGAGGGTGCGGAGCGGTACGCCCAAAAACTCAGCGGCCTGCTTCCTGGTCCATCCGAGAGCAAGCCGCCAAGTGCGGAGTTCTTCTGCGAGGGTCATGCTGCCTCTTCGAGTTCGCCTGGGAACAGGGCGGCATCTGGGTCCCAGAGAGCTACTTCGTGTCCATTGCACTCCCAATCGTGAGGGTCGGGGTATATGACGCCTGAGTATCCTGCGGCTCTGGCGCGTTCCTCCTTCCGGCCCAGCTTGTGCCATAGGGCGAGGCCATCTGGGGTGCGAGCGTCGAGGAATTTCGACAAATCGATCTTGATCTCCTGGACGCGCGTTGTCCGAGCATATTCGATCGTCGCGTATTCCCGTTGTACTAGATCGCGGTCGGTGTGAGCGTACAGGATCGGCATTTCGTGCGAGCCAAACCGGAGCGCCCATTCCTCCCATTCGGTGTGATCTTGGGGAGTGCTGCCACCGCGGTATACGGTGATGTAGGTCATCGGTTCCTCCATCTGTTGGAGAGGGGCCGAAGCCCCTCGGAGTGCTTCTGAGATGGTCATTCCACTTCGACAGCCTTGAGCTGGCTGGGCTTCTCAAGGCGTTCGACCATGTTGGCCTCGCTCTCGTATCCAGCGTCACGGGCGCAGGCGTCACGAGCATCCTGCTCTGTCTCGGCCTCGTAGATGCCGAAGCTGTGGCCGTTGGCGAACACTTCAAATCGTTTGGTCATCGGTTTCCTCCATCTGCTGACACTCTTAATATAGTACGTCACGTGACGTAGTGCAAGAGGAAAATGAAGGGTCGCGAGAGATAGATCATGCCACTGAAGAAAGGCTCATCGCAAAAGGTTATCTCTCAGAACATCAAGACGCTCAAAAGAGAGGGCTACCCGCAAAAGCAGGCCGTCGCCATTGCCATGAGCAAAGCTGGCAAGAGCAAGAAGAAATGACCCGCGTCATCCTGAGCAAGAACTGGACCCGCAAACCCAAGGCCAAGCACTTCTTAATCCGCGACAAGGCAAAGGCGGACCGGCTCGAAAGGCTCTGGAAGGCAAAGAGCAAGAGAAAATGACGCTGCAATACTCAGTGGCGGTGCGCAACGCCCGCCTTGACGCGATCGAGACGACGATCGGTACATCGCCCATTCTCGAAATCCGCTCCGGGCCACCGCCGGCCAATTGCGCAGCGGCGGACACTGGCACTGTGCTTGCCACACTCAATCTGCCGTCTGACTGGATGGCACCGGCGGCAAACGGCGTGAAGCAGATGGCCGGCACCTGGCAAGATCTCGCGGCCGACGCCACGGGGCAGGCGGGGCATTTCCGCATCAAGGACTCTACTGGCACAGTCTGCCATATACAGGGGACGATCACTGATACGAACGGCAACGGCGACATGAAGGTTGACAACATCAACTTCGCCGCAGGCCAGCAGTTCACTATCACGGCCTTCCAGATCACGACCGGCAATGCCTGACAATGGCTGTCTATCTCCTCGATAGCGTCAAGGTCGCAACCCCGACGACCGGAACCGGCAGTGTCACGGTCGGCGCGGCAGAGCCAGGTTATCTCACGCCTGCCGAAGCTGGCGCGGTCGATGGCCGCGTTTACACGTGGCGCCTCGATGACGGAGATGATTTCGAGATCTTCATCGGCACCTATTCGAGCACGGGGCCAACGGTCTCGCGCGATACGGTGCTGGTATCGAAGATCGGCGGTACGGCGGGCACGAGTAAGATCAGCTTGTCCGGTTCGGCAACGCTGTCTTCCGTCCCCGTTGCTGCCTTGTTTCGTGGGACGCGCCGCGTCGGCGAGTTCTTCTGGTATTTCGGTGAAGATCCTCCGCCATACGCTCTTGTCTGCGATGGCTCCACCATAAGCCGCACGACCTATGCTGATCTTTGGGCGTTTGCGCAGACGAGCGGCAACCTTGCTGCATCCGAGGGCGTGAAACAAGCAGGCCAGTTCGGGCCGGGAAATGGAACGACGACGTTCACGTTGCCGGATTTGACAACGGGAGCGGAGTTCATCCGCGCGGTGACGATTGGGCGGGGTATAGGCACGTGGCAGAACGGAGCCCTGCAGAGCCACACTCACACACTGCCAGGACAAGTGATGCTCGGACAACAATTGTCCAGTGGTCTTAACTCCGGCGTGGCTGGCGGTGACCCATACTCAAAGGTAGGGCTGGTCAATGACAGCACGCCGGGCGCACCAAATGTCGGCGCAACCGGAGGAACTGAAACCCGCCCCCGCAATATCGCCCTGCTGCCATGCATCGTATTCTGAGGCAGCGTTATGACTGAAATTCCTACCCTATATTATTTCGATATTAACACTGGGGAATTCATCGGCGCGAAACCCGCGCGCATGAGCCCGCTTGAGCCGGATGTGCCGCTCGTCCCGAGGGCGGCAACCTTGGTTGCCCCGCCGGAGCCTGTGCCCGGCTACGCGCGTTGCTGGCGCGACGGGAAATGGGAATACGTCGAGGATCATCGAGGCCAGACGGTTTACTCGATCGAGGACGGATCAGAGCGTACAATCGACACGCTCGGGCCATTGCCTGACGACGTAACGACTGAGCCGCCCCCAAGCCCATTCCACTATTGGCAAGATGGACAGTGGGTTGAAGATATTGAGGCTGCGCGACAGGCGGCTATCAATCAGTTCAAGGTTGCAATTCAGGCCCACATCGATGCGACAGCGCAATCGAAGGATTACGATGACGCCAAGTCGCTCGCAACTTACGTGAACTCAACCATCCCGCAATGGGCTGCAGAGGCTCAAGTTTTCGTTGCGTGGCGTGACGCCGTGTGGGCTTATGCCCTGGCCGAACTGAACAAGGTTCTCAACGGCCAGCGTCCGCAGCCGACTGTTGAAGAGTTTCTGACAGAGCTGCCGAAGATTGAGTGGCCGGAGTAAGAAGCCGCTCCTGACGAAAGACTCCTTAGATGCTCGGCAAATGGCCGCTCGGCAAGGTCCCTCTGGCAACAATGCCGGCCGGGCGCGCGTTGGGCGCGCTCGCCGTTACAGAGGAAGATGACAGCCTTTCGGCATCGGCCCAGCTTCGCATTGCTGGCTCTGCCGCGCTTGTCGAGCAAGATGATACGCTCGCATCCACTGGCGTCCTGCCGATCAAGGGTGCCGTCGCAGTCGCGGAGGACGACGACACACTCGCCGCGGTGGGCATCTTCGTGGTGCCGCGTTTCGGGGCTGTCGATGTCACCGAAGACGATGATGTTCTGGATGCGCGGGCGGTGTCGCCCATATTCGCGACAGCGCATCTCATTGAGGATGACGACGCCGCGGAAGTCCGGGCCATAGTGAGGGCGGCGTTCAGGTATGCAAAGGCGCGCTACGAGGCGCCGCCTGTGATGAAGGCCCGCAGAGAGCAGAGGACATTCAGAGCACAGCGTCTCGCCGCATGAGCAAGCTGCAGATCACGGCCGTATTTCAAGGCGACAGCGTCAAGCTGCCGTTCGAGGCGCTTACGGATAAAGGTGCGCCCGAGAACCTGGACGGCTGCTCGATCCGCTGGGCGCTGAGCAAGCCCGAGGCCATCGACTCGCCCGTGCTAACGAAGACATCAGAGAACGGCATTACGATCATCGACGCAGCAGCAGGCCGCCTCGTCGTCATCATCAATGCCGGCGAGCTCGACACCCCCGGCCAATACGTGCAGGAGCTCGAGATCACTTTACCGACCGGCGAGACGTACACATATGGACAGGGACCATTCATCGTGAAGGCGGCAGCATTGCCAACGGTGCCAGAATGATCGAGTTCATCAACAAGCCACGGTTCAGCATCATTCACGCGGTGGCGTTCATCGCACTGATGATCGCGATCCGTCATGCGTTAGGGCTCTGATGCGATGACCCGCGTTCACCGCGCGCAAGCCTCGTCCTTCAGGGCGGGGTAAGCGCGGCCACAACAGTGAAAGGCGTGATCGTCCAACGCGCATATGTCTACCGACTGGAGCCGACGCCTGAGCAAGAGGCGTTCCTTGCTCAGACGGCCGGCGCATGCCGCGCGCTGTACAATCTCGCTCTTGAGCAGCGGCGCGATTGGTGGCGTCCGGGCAGGAAGATCGGGCTGAAATCGCAGTCACATGAGCTCACCAGATTGCGCGAGGAGATCGAGTGGTTCCGGGCCGCTCCGGTCCATGCGCTGCAATCGGCTCTCGAGGATCTCGACAGGGCGTTTCAGAATTTCTTCGCCGGCCGTGCAGGCTTCCCGCGCTTCAAGCGCAAGGGCGAAGGCGATGGCTTCCACCTGAAGGACAAGTCCTATCTAGGCTTCAGGCGGCTGAACCGGAGCAAGGGCGCTGTGCGACTTCCCAAGGTCGGATGGGTGAAGTTGCGTGGCTGGCGTCCTCTCGGCGGGGAACTGCGCAATGTCACCATCACCCGCCGCGGTGGACACTGGTACGCTGCCATTGCGTGGCAGGCCGAGGTCGCCGATCCGGCTCCGAGTGCATTGCCTGCCGTCGGCATAGACCGCGGCGTCGCGATCTTCGCGGCTCTGTCCTCGGGCACGAACTACACCGCGCCGTCGTTCTTCGGGCGCATCGAACGACAACTGGCGAATGCGCAGCGCACGCTGGCGCGCCGCGTCAAAGGTTCCGCCAACTGGCGGAAGCAGAAGGCGAGGATTGCTCGCCTGCACATGAAGGCCGCCAACGCGCGGCGCGATTTCCTACACAAGGTCTCGCTCGACATTGCCAAGAGCCACGGCACGGTCGTGATCGAGAAACTGCAGGTCCGGAACATGTCGCGCAGCGCGAAGGGCACGGCCGAAGCTCCAGGCCGAAACGTCAAGGCGAAGGCGGGGCTCAACCGCTCGATCCTCGATAAGGGCTGGAGCACGTTCGCCACGCTTCTCCGTTACAAGCTCGGAGACCGAGGCGGATCGCTGATCGAGGTGCCGCCTGAGTACACATCCCAAACGTGCGCAGCGTGCGGAACGATCAGCAAGGAAAGCCGCAAATCGCAGTCGGAGTTCGTGTGCATCGGATGTGGGCACACCGCAAATGCCGACACGAATGCGGCGCTGAATATTCTCAGGCTGGGACACAGCCGCAGGGCCTGTGGATCGAACCACAGTGGTGGTCGGAAGCAGGAACTAGCTCAGGAGGAGGCAGCCTATGTCGACTCTTGAGAAGCCTCGGCCTTCAGGCCGGGGAGATGTCACCGAGACCGAACACCTCATCCGTCAGGCCGCCCGTGAGATAGGCATAACGCTGAACATCGACAGGAACAGCAAATTCACGGTAGAGGCCAGCACTGACGAGCCAGACACCTACAAGGTTTCCTTCCTGAACCGGAAGGGCTACAATACAACAATTATCATACCTATGACATCGCAGTTCTCGACCATCTATGCGGCGCTGAAGAACGGGTGGAGAGGCAAAGTTTGATTTCCCGTTTGAAAAATGAAAGAAATCAAAACAAATCAATCAGGAGGTAGGGGAGGCCGCAGACCGGGTGCAGGTCGCAAGCCGGGCTCCGTCACCAAGCGCACGCAGGAGATCGCCGCGGCTGTTCTCTCGCAGGGCATGACGCCGCTCGAATATCTCCTGAGCGTGATGCGCAACGAGAAAGAGGACGAAGCGCGCCGGCTTGATGCGGCCAAGGCCGCCGCCCCTTACATACACCCGCGTCTTGCTGCCGTCGAGCATTCCGGCAACGCCGGCAAGCCGCTGACGATACAAGTGGTGACCGGCGTGCCGCGGGAATAAAGAGACGTGCCGCTCGCCAATGGGCACAGTGCAACGCATTGATCTCGGCTATCGCGCGAGACCGCAGTTCATCCCATTTCACACGAGGAGACAACGGTGGGCATGTATTGTTGCCCACCGTCGAAGGTGCCGGCAAGACCGTCGCCTGCATCATGGACCTCGTAGACGCAGCTCTGCGGTGCGAGAAGCCGAATCCCAGGTTCGCGTATATCGCGCCGTTCTACGCGCAGGCCAAGGACGTCGCGTGGGCGTACTTCAAGCAGTTCACCGCGCCGATCCCTGGTGTGGAGGTCCACGAAAGCGAGTTGCGTATTGATCTGCCCAACGGCGCGCGTCTGAGGCTCTACGGGGCGGACAACTATGACCGCATGCGCGGCGTCTACTTCGACGGAGCGGTGCTCGACGAATACGGCGACATGGACCCGCGGGCATGGGCCGAAGTGATCCGACCGATTTTGTCTGATCGCCGCGGCTGGGCCACGTTCATCGGCACGCCCAAAGGTAGGAACCATTTCTACGAGATCTGGCAGGCCGCGAAGGAAAACCCGAGCGAATGGTTTACGCTGATGCTGAGGGCATCTGAGACAGGTCTGCTGCCGCCCGACGAGCTTGAAGATGCTCGCAAGGTCATGACGCCCGAGCAGTACGAGCAGGAATATGAGTGCAGCTTCGAAGCGGCGATCCTGGGCGCTTACTACGGCCGCGAGATGCAGAGGCTTGAGGCTGAGGGGCGGATACGCTCCGTGCCCTATGATCCGAGCCTTCCGGTTTACACGGGTTGGGACCTTGGCCTTGATGACGCGACGGCCATTTGGTTCGTGCAGGTCGCTGGCGCCGAAGTTCGGGTAATCGATTACCTTGAGACCAACAACGAGGCGCTGTCATCGATCGCCCGCTCGCTGCTCAATGAGCGGCCGTACATGTACGGCGAGCACTACCTGCCGCATGACGCGGAAATCCGGGAGCTGATGACCGCCAAGAGCCGCAAGGAAACGCTTGAGAGTCTCGGCGTGCGCCCGGTCAGAGTGGCGCCTCGGCAGAACGTAGAAGAAGGCATAAACGCGGTGCGCAACCTCCTGCCGCGCTGCGTCTTCGATGAGAAGAAATGCGCTCGCGGCATCGAAGCCCTGCGCAACTATCAGCGCGAATGGGATGACAAGCTAAAGACGTTCCGCAAAACACCCCGCCACGACTGGGCGTCACATGGCGCGGATGCCTTCCGGTATCTGGCGATATCGCTCAGTCCGCGCGCCAAGCCGCAACCGATCCACTACCCTCGACGGGTTTACGCCTAGACCATGGCAGAAAACGACACCAAACCCCGGCCCCTCAGCGACGAGGAGCTGGCGTCGATCCTCGACCAACTGAATCGCCAAGCAATTGGCTGGGACAGCGACGAGGTATCGGCCGATCAGGACAACAATCTCGACCGTTATCTCGGCAAGCCCTACGGCGACGAGGAAGAAGGCCGGTCCAATGCGATCAGCATGGACGTTGCCGAGGTCGTCGATTGGGCGATGCCGGACCTTCTGGAGCCGTTCATCAGCGGTGATCGGATCGTCGAGTTCGAGCCTGCGAAGCCCGAAGACGAAGAGTGGTGCGAGGTCGCGTCGGATTACGTCAATCACATCTTCTTCAAGGAGAACTGCGGCGCGACCATCCTTTACGATACTGTCAAGACGGCGCTGATCCAGAAAATCGGCTTCAGCAAGTCTGTCTGGCGCGAGAAGATCAAGGAAGAAACGCAGACGCTCACAGGCTTGAGCGCACTGCATTTGGCCGAGCTCCAGCAAGACGAAAGCGTCACGATCAACGAGATCACGTCGGAGCCGATCTCGCAGGAGCTTCTGGCCGATCAGAGCGTCGCCGCGGCCTTCGCGGATGGCATGGTCTACACCGTGACCATCACGCGCACGACTAAGGACGGGTGCGTTGAAATATGCTCTATCCCGCCCGAGGAGATCAAGGTCTCGAAGCGTGCTTCTGACATCGAGAGCGTAGATTACATCGCGCACGAAACGGAGCAAACGCGCGCCAGCCTGCTCGACATGGGCTTTGACTACGACCTCGTGATGGAGCTGCCGGCGAGCGCCCGCCACCGCGAGGACAGCCGAGCTGATCACCGGTTTTTTGATGAGGACCGGCGCGAGAACCTCGGTCGGGATCGTATGAGCGATACCATCATCCTGATCGAGGAATACGCCCGCGTCGATTACAACGGCGACGGCAAGATGGAGCTCCTGCGCGTGTTCCGCGCCGGCAATCGCATCCTCGAGAAGGAGGAGGTCAGCGAGCATCCGTTCAATGCGTGGACCGCAGATCGCATCCCGCACCGCCTCATCGGCCTCGCCCTCGCGGATAAGGTCAAGCAGACGCAGAAGATCAAGACGCACCTCACGCGCAACCTGCTTGATAACGTCTACCTCGCCAACAACCCGCGGCTGGAAGTCCCCGAGAGCGCGATTGGCGACAATACCATCGACGACCTGCTCAACGTGAGGATCGGTGGTCTGATCCGCACGAAGCAACCTGGCCAGTTGACGCCCGTAGAGGTGCCGGACAGGTCCAAGACGGCGCTTGAGGCGATCCTGTACATGGACTCCGTGCGTGAGCAGCAGTCCGGCATCACGCGCAACGGCACGGCGATCAACTCGGAAACCCTTGACCCTAAGTCAGCCTATCAGGCGCGGAAAGAGGACCGTAACGAGCAGGCTCGCAAGCGGCTCATGTGCCGGATGATCGCGGAAACGTTCCTTGTTCCGCTGTTCCGCAAGATTTTGCGCCTCGTCGTGCGCTACCAAGACTTCGAGAAGATGGTGCGGATCTCCGGCAAGTTCGTCGCAATCGATCCGCGCTCATGGAACGCCGATGTGGCGGCCACGCCGAGCGTAGGCCTCGGGTACACAAATCGCGAGGAGGAATTGCTGGCGGCCCGGATTATCGGCGAAGCGCAAATGACCGCCAGAGAGATGGGCATGGCGACGCCTAAGCACTTCTGGGAAACGGCCGCGCGTATGGTGCGGGCCGTTGGCTGGCGGTTCCCGGACAAGTTCTTCGTCAATCCGACCTCGCCAGAAGGTCAGATGGCCCTGCAGCAATTCGCGGCTGCGCAAGGCCAGGACCCGAAGTTGGCTGAGGTGGAGGCAAAAGCCCAGCTCGAGCAGATGAAGTCCCAGCACGATGCGCAGCTCAAGGAAATGAAGCAGGCGCACGAGGTCCAGATTGCGCAGATCAAGGCGGAGAACGAGCGCCGCATTGCCGAGATGAAAGCGCAAAACGAGTACGAGATCGCGCAAATCCGCATCGCGGCCGAGCAGGCCATCGCCCGCGAGAAAATGCAGATCGAGGAGCGTTTGGCACGCTGGAAAGAAGAGCTCAGGGCCGAATTGCAGCGTGAGTTCATGGACAAAGTGGGAGGAGCGGCGCCTAGCGGCAATGGCGCGCGCCCAACAACGGGTGCGGTGAGAATGGGGGGGCAGATTGGCTAGCCTGTTTGATCAACCGGCACTGGAAGGCGACCAATGAACGATGAAAGGCTCCGTGCGTCCGCCGAGCGTGGCCGGCGGTTCCGCGAATGGTGCGAGGGAGATGAAGGCCTTTACGCCGTCTTCGATGCCGTCGAGCGCAACTACCTCGACTCCCTGATGAAAACAGACATCGACGACCAATCTACGCGGGAGCGGATCTATCACCGTGTCGCCGCCCTGCGTGATCTGAGGCGGGCCATGGAAGCGGTGATTGCGGACGGCAAGTCAGCCGCGGCAATCGTCGAGAAGCTGACACGGATGCAGCACAAGCGCGCCACGCGCAAACCTAAGGTGATGGCATGAGGATTTTCCCCGTAAAAGTGTTTCAGGCCGAAGCTGGAGCCGGGTCAGAAGCACCCGCTCAGCCGCAATTGTCCGCCCAAGAGCAATTGGCGGGGCTGTTCGCGGCGGAACTCGCCGCGGAACGCGGAGAAGCGCCCGAACCCAAGGCCGAAGCACCAGCCGCAACGGAACAACCGGCGGAGAGCGCGCCAGAAGAGGCGGCGCCCGCCGAAGAAGCTGCGCCTGAAGAAGGCACAGAGCCCCAAGAGGGAGCGGAACCGGAGGACGGAGCCGAAGAGCCCACCGAAGACCCGGCCATCGCAGCCCCTCCCGGCATGAGTGAGGCCGACAAGGCCGAGTTCGCCAAGCTGCCGCCCGCACTCCAGACATGGATCAACAAGCGGATCACGGAACAGCAGGCCGATTACACGCGGAAAACCCAGCAGGTCGCCGAGCAACGCAAGTACTACGAGTCCAGCGTTGCCGAGCTGCAGCAGAAGTTGCAGGCATACGACCATATTCTCTCGCAGTTCACGACCCCAAGGCTCGCGCCGCCCGACCCCAAGATGCGAGATACGGACCCCGTGGCCTACGAGGAGCAACTGGCGTCGTACCTGCACCAGAAGCACCTGCAGGAGGTGGCCGCCGCTGAGCAACAGAAGGTTCGGGAAGAGCACGAGAAGCTGCAAAGAGCGCAGCTTGCCGAGTTCTATAAGCGTGAAGCCGAAGAGCTGAACCGGATCGCACCTGAGCTGTCTGCGCCCGATGACAAGGGCAAGGCACTGAGAAAGGCGGTTTGGGACTACGCGATAAAGGTCGGTTACACGCCCGAACAGCTCTCCATGGCCACGGCGCGGGACATGGTGACGCTCTGGAAAGCTCAGCGATACGACGCGATGCAGGAGGCCCGGAAGAACATCAAGCCCGTTCCCCCGGCCGCTCCGAAGGCGGCGAGACCAGGGCCGGCAAAGGCCATCGGCCGCCCATCGAATGTAACGCGCGCCGTTCAGCAGCTGGTCGAGAACCCGAGCCGTGATGCCCTCGCGGCCGCGTATCTCGCAGAACTTCAAGCGGAGCGATAAACTATGGCTGTCGTAACCAACGCATACACCACGAGCGCTGCGGTCGGCATCCGTGAGGATCTGACCGATGCCATCCATCGTGTCGATGTCGAGGACACCCCTTTCATGTCCCGCGTGGGCACGACCACGGCAAAGCAGACGTATCATGAATGGCAGACCCGCGCTCTGGGCGCGCTCGATACCGACAACGCGCACCAGGAGGGTGAGCAAACCGACCGCGCGGCGGCGACGCCCAACGTACGCGTCGGCAACCTGTGCCAGATCAGCGAAAAGAACGCGACCGTCTCAGGCACCTTGGAGAGCGTCAACAAGGCGGGTCGTGACAGCGAAATGGCTCTCCAGATGGCTGACCGCACGATCGAGCTGCGGAAAGACATGGAGGCCATTCTGCTGTCTAACCAGGCGATGAATAGCAACGCTACGGTTGGCGGCAAAACTGGCGTCCGGCAGCTGCGCGGCTTCGAGGCATGGATCAGGACCAACACGAACCGCGGCGAGGGCGGTGCCGATCCTGATGATCCAAACACGACGCCTGGCACGACGGCCACGGACGGCACGCAGCGCCCCTTCACCGAGGACATGCTCCTCGATACGTTGCAGGACATCTACACCACGGGCGGGAACGTGCGGTTCGCCCTCATGGGGCCGTACAACAAACGCGTGTCGTCCACATTCCAGGGCCGTGAGTCCACTCAGATCACGGTGGCCGCCAAGACCATCCATCAGGCGACCAACCTGTATGCGTCCGATTTCGGCACGATCCAGCTCATCCCGCACCGCTACCTGCGGTCCAATGGGCGCTCCGTGCTGCTGATCGACCCTGAGATGGTCAAGGTCGCGTATCTCCGCCGTTTCGTGCGGTTCCCGCTCGCCAAGATCGGCGACGCCGAGACCCGCGTGATCCTCTCAGAGTACACGCTCGAGATGTGCAACGAGAAGGCGCATGGCGTCATTGCCGATCTTACGACAAGCGCCAGCTAACGAGATGACGGGGCGGCCTGAGAGGCCGCCCTTCCCAGGAGCCTAACACATGACGAAGAAGACTACTGGAACGGCCAAAGACGCCCAGGACACGCCCGCACGCGTGCCGCTGAAACGGGTCAGGATCACGCATTACAAGGTGTACACGTCTATCGGCCGTCTGATCGCAGGCCAGCGCGAATATCTGCCGGCTGACGAGGCCGATGCACTGATCGCCAAGGGACACGCAGCCGAATGTCCATTGTGAACCCCTACGAGTGGCGCGTGATCCACGAGCGCCCCGGAAAGCGCATCCTCGCCAAAGTTGACCCTACGACGAACGAGGTCGTGATCTGCGAGGAGTGGCTTGAAGATCACGTGCTCGAGCAGGCCCGCATTCAGCGCGAGCAGCCGCTGTTCGTTCACCCCGATCTCAAGCCTCTGGCCGTGGTTCCGGACTCCGTGATGAGCAAGGCCATCAAGGAAGGCTGGAGTGAGGATCAGAAGCAGTGGGAGAAGTGGGCGCGTGACATCGACAACCGCAATCTGAGGCTGACGCCCTGATGGCCCTGTTTGCGACCCTCTCCGATCTCAAGGACGCCATTCGCGACGAGTGCGAGCGGCGCACCCACGCCCGCTTCGACGCGGCTCTCCCTCGGTTCGTCGCCGGGGCTGAACAGCGCATGTGGCATGGCTCATGGCCTCCGCTGGCCTCCGAGCGCCTACGTCTGCGTGAGATGGAGACAACGACCGCGCTCACTGTCACGGACGGCGAGGCCGAGCTGCCTGCGGATTACCTCGAAGGCATATCGCTCAAGTGGGAGTTAGACCCGCGCACTGCGCCCAGATACGAAGCGCCCGACGTGTTCCACGTGAACCGCTATCGGTTCCCGACCGGCTATCCAGTGCGCTACACGATCGAGGCGGGAAAACTCATGTTCTCGCCGCAGATCAGCGGTGAGCTGACGTTCACCTACTACGCCGAGCCAACGGCGCTCGTCGAGGACACCGACACCAACGCGGTGCTGCAAAAGCACCCGATGCTCTACTTCCACGCGGCGCTGATCGAAGCGTACCGCTGGCTGCGCAACGACGCGAAGATGCAGGAGCACTTCGGCAACTACACGGCATTAGCCTCTGGTCTGCTGCATTCGGATCGGCGGGCGCGGCAAGGCGCAAATCAGCTCGTAATGCGCATTCCCAATTGGCGGATCTGATGCGGTCCAAAACCCCGGCTCCATTCGGAAACTACGAGCCAGACAAGGGCGCTGCCAGCGGCGTGGCGCGCGTGGCCAAGGGCGTTCTGTCCATCGGCAAGCGCTACGCGCCGCTGCCGTCGCCTGTGGCCTACAGCTCGTCGCCGCTCAATGACTTCTGCCTCGGTGCCGCGGGCTTCTACGACTCAACAGGCTTGCCCGTGTCCTTCCTCGGAGATACGGGCCGCCTCTACCGCCTGCTCAAGAAAGAGCCGGTGGATGTGTCGCGTCCGGGCGGCTACGCGGCCGATCCCGACTGGCAGTGGTCATTTGGACAGTACAACAACTTCATCTTCGCGGCCGCCCGCGGCGTGCCGCTGCAGTACATAGAGCTAGGGGGCACAGGGACGTTTGCAGACGTGCCGGGCGCGCCGACTGCCGAGGTCGTGTTCCGCATTCGTAACCACCTGTTCGCGTGTGCAGGCCGTACGGTGAACTGGTCCGCTTTCAACGATCCTTTGGATTGGGAGCCGGATTTCGCGACGCAGGCCGGTGCCGCGGAGCTAGGCCAGGAGCGTGGCATCATCGTTGCCGGTGTCGGCGGCGAGCAAGGCGCGATATTCCAAGAGCGCGGCATCGTCCGCGTGACCTATCAGGGTGGGGATATCCCCTGGATCTTCGATGAGGTCGAGGGCGGGCGGGGTGCGTGCTCGCCCGGTTCTGTCAGCCCCTGGGGGACGGGCGCGTTCGTGTGCGCTGAGGACGGGTTCTATTTCTGGGACGGCCTCAAGATCGAACCCATCGGTCAGGATCGCGTCGATCTCACGTTCTCGCGGGAGCTCAACTATCCCTACCGCGGGCGCGTGATCTCGGCAATCGACACCGTGAACAAGTGCTGGATGGTGGCCTATCCCGCAGGATCGAGCGTCGTCTGCAACCGGCAGCTCATCTATTCTTGGGCTGACAACCGCTGGACGCACGATGATCTCGAAGTGCAGGCCCTGTTCGAGATGCCGCGTGATGGCGTCAATGCGGACGATCAGGAGGCCATCGAGGCGCTGTTCGGCACGGCCAACGTGGACGAGCTTACGGACGTGTCGGTAGACAGCGCAGCCTGGCGCGAAAGTCGCAAGTCGTGGGTGATGGTCGATACCGACCGCAAGGTGCGCGTGTTCACGGGGCCCAGCCGGCGCGCCGTGGTGGAGACGGGCGAATTCGAGCCCAATCCTGCACAGCAGACGTATCTCTCGGAAATTTGGCCCGTGACGGATGCGGAGCCCGGCGATGTCGAGATCACGGTCTATGCGCGACAGCGGTTGGGCGAGCAGCCCTGCTTTGCCGACTCGAATGGCGTCAACGAGTACGGCTGCTGTGAGCTGAGGGCTGAAGGCCGGTTCCTGCGGGCAGAGATGGTGATCCGGGCGGGCGCCAGGTGGTCAGAAGCGCACGGGATACACTGGGATGGCGAACCATCAGGCGAGCGGTGAGCATCTGCCATGGCCCAGGGCTGGCGATCCTGGCAGCCTTCTCGCATGGGCCAAAGCGCTGGTGCAGTCCTTGTCGCGCCGCTTCGTGCAAACGGAAGCGGTTGTGACCAAGGTCGTCGAGGAGACGATCGACCCGCTGGTCGAGGACCAGACGCAGGCGCTTGAGGCAATGCAGAATTATGCCGCCGAGGTCGAACAGATGATCGCGGAGGCCGGCGGCATTGCGCAAGAAGCCTATAACCTCTACCAGCAGGCGGCCGCGGCGCGTCATGCGTCTTTGGCCCAGCATTACCTGACCGAGGCCGTGTCCCGGCTCGAGCAGCACGTCCGGATCTCTGAGGATCAGGTCACAGCTCAGAACATCAACACGGTCGCTGCGTACCTTGCCGGCACAGCAGCGACCATCGAAACCATTCGGCAGGCGGTCGTCAACGGCGAGGACAGCGTTGCGCAGAAGATCGAGACGATCGAGAGCCAGGCCGCCGGCAACTCGGCAGCGATCACGGCCATTCAGGAGTCGATCAACGGCATCGAGGCCAGATGGGGCATAGCGATCGACCTCAACGGGCGCGTCGTCGGGCTGGTGCAACTCGACGGCAGTGCATCGGGGTCAACGTTCACGGTTGTGGCCGACAAGTTCATCATCGCGCACCCGACCGACAGCGGACAGCTTATGACGCCGTTCGTTGTGGGGCTGGTGAACGGGGTCCCCACCGTCGGCATCAACGGCAATCTGGTGGTCGATGGGTCGATTTTGGCGCGGCATCTCAACGTCGGCACGCTGTCAGCGATCTCGGCCAACATCGGGACCGTGACGGCGGGCATCATCAGCAGCGCGGACGGGAAGAGCTACTGGAATTTGACTACAGGCGAGTTCGTGATAGGGGCGCCGTGAATGGTTTACATCCTGCGGCATAAGGCCGGTTCTGGAAAACTCGCGGTGTACGACGATCCGAATCCGGCAAGTCCGAGCGATGGGCCTATCGATAATCCCTTGGGTAACCTCGATAAGATCGCATTTCACTCGGACCTGCGCTACCCGGCCATCATCCCGTCCAAGATCGTCGAGGGGCAGACGACTGTCCCCAGCCAGCCGCTCAACACGCACGTTTTCGAATGGCTGCCGATCTATGCGCACGGGATGAGCGGTACGCCAGTTGTGTTCGGTAAGTTGACGGGAATTGCGTTTAGCAGCCCGTGGGAAGTGCCTGACCCTGTTTTCTCAGGGAATATCCTGCGCATGGAAACGGTGTTTATCAGCCCGTTGCCCGTTCCGCTTTGCGGATCTGTACCGATCATTTCGATCAGGCGTTATTACGACACCAGGTCGTTCACGTATTGGCGCGGCGATATGTTCATCGCGGCTGCGCTCGGTGCGGACAGCACGCATGTTGCATTGGCCGTGTGGGGACCAACTCCGAAATCAGGCCCAAGCTCCATGCCGCCGATCCAATTGTCGTGGAAAATCTATGTGCTCGATGCCGTCATAGACGGATCGCATTTTGAAGGCGATCCAAGCCAACCTCTGCTGCAACTCAGTGGCACACGCATTCGCGCTGGGCGCGGCAAATTCGATACAGAGCGAGGGTACCTACGGAAGAATGCAGGGACCGACCAGATGCCGATCGTCAGAGGTCCGACTATGGCGCTGCATGGGACACCAACGAGCGAACCGCCGCAACAGACCAATAATGGTTGGGGGTATCGTTGGTCGGTGGCAGGATCGACATTGAACAGCCAATGGGGCGGAACAGGCACCTTCAATGCCAGCTTCGATTGGGCGGGGATTTGAATGCTCTATCGCTCAGGGGGGCATATCATCATTACCGATGAGAGCGGCCACGTGCGGTTTAACACGGCCGAAGGGTTATTCACCTGCACGGATTTCGTGTCCAGTGCAAATACCGGGCCGGTGATTCTGCCGCAGTTCACGATAGAATCCACATGGCTCGATGCGGGGTGGCGCAACACCAATACGGACTATCCGATCACGAACGTGCATCCATCGGCGACGACCGTCTTCGGCATGGTGCGCGCCCAAAAAGTAGGCAGCGGCGATACGCAGGACCCGATGAATATGGCGTGGCGACAGGCCACTGGTACGCACATGGTGAGCTATCAGACCTGTGGAGTGTGGGTCGACGGATCAATCACCAACTGGCTGGACAACCAGATCCTAGCCGGGTTCGTGCTCGCGACGTTCGTCGTCAGAGGGGGTATTCTCTACCTGAACGAGAGGGTCCTAATGCGATTCTACAGACCCTACGACGACACGAAAAAGTTCTACCTGACGCGCCCGCCGATACAGGTAGATTTCCGCCTCTACGTTGGTCTTTTCGTCTGAATGACACACCTCGAGCCGACCCCGGTGGCGCAAGTCCCGGCCATCTGGCCCCGCATCAGGCCCCACATCTTGCGGGCCATGAAGCGCAGCGACGGCTGGTGGACGGAGAAGGAGCTCAAAGAGCGCGCGTTTCTTGGCCAGATCGCCGTCTGGCAGATCAAGGACGATGACAGGATCATCGGATGCTGCCTTGGAGAGATCGAGGACTGGCCGAGCGGCAAGCGGGTGGCGGTGATCGTCGGCTGCGGTGCCGAGGACGGCTACAGCATCGAGAGGCATTTGCCCGAGGTCGAGGCATGGGCGCGGATGCACGGCGCTGCGGAGGTGCACGTGCGCGGCCGTGAGGGCTGGCGGCGGCGTTTGAAGCCGCACGGTTACGAGCTTTGCATGATCACACTACGGAAGGTGCTCTGAAATGGGCGGCTCCAAGAAGCAGACAACGAAAACCGTGTCCAATCCCTGGGCGCCAGCCCAGCCCGCACTGCAACAGCAGCTCGCGGGCGTGCAGGCGTACTTGAGCAGCCCGCAGTCGTATCAGGCTTACCAAGGCCCGCGCGTTGCGCAGATGAGCGACACGACGCGCGCCGGTCTCGATGAGCTGGCGCTCGCCTCGGGCGGCCGGACGGCTGCGGATTACCTCTCGGGCGTGATCAGCGGCGAATACTTCAACCCGGCGATCAACGACTTGATAGAGGCCGTTCGCGCCAATATCGCGCCATCCATCAACTCGGCGTTCGCCCGCGCGGGCATGACGGGCTCGACCACGCACCAGGGCATCCTCGCCAAAGCCCTGGCGCAGGGCATGGCGCAGCCGCTGTTCCAGGCCTACGAGGCCGATCAGGCGCGGCGGTTGCAGGCGGCCGGCATGCTGCCGGGGATCAGCGCAGGAAACGCTCTCGCGGCCATCCAGGCGGGCCAGATCGGCGAGAGCTACGATCAGCGCAACATCGACGCGGCGCGTCAAGCTTGGGAAGAGCAGAGGACGGCAGGATTGCGTCCGATCCTAGAGACGCTGCCCGTCACGACCGGCATCGGGGGCTTGGGCGGGACGAGCACGAGTACGACGAAGCAATCCGGCGGCGGTCTGTTCGATAGACTCCTCGGCACGGGCATGATGGGGGCGGCCATCCTCGGGGCGCCGTGGGGCGGCAGTACGCTCGGCGGGGTGATCGGCACTGGCCTTGGCAATATGGCCATGGGCGCGCCTTGGAGCTACGGCAGCTCGTGGGCGCCGTGGGTCCTGGTCAATCCATACTCATGACGAGGGCTGATTGAGATGGCGAACCGCGGCCTTTTCGGCGTGATCGAAGACACCATGACAAGCCCTCTGTGGCTTGGCGGCGCGGCCCTGCTGTCAGGCGAAGGCTTCGGCGGGGCGCTTCGCGGTATGCAGCTCGGGGCGGGGTTTCGGCAGCAGAGGCGCCAGCAGGAGGAAGAGGAAGCGGCGCGGCAGAGGTTCCGAAGCCTCTTCGAGAATGGCGGCCTCTCCGGCATTGATCCAGCTTTCTCTCGGTTGGCGCAAGCCGTTGGGCCGCAGGAAGGCGCCAAGATCCTTGCTGATGCGTTGCTCGCCAAGATGAGAGCGGACCGTGCGGCGGCTAGCGGTGGCAGAGCTGGGTTGCAGGTCATCTACGGCGTGGATGAGCAAGGCAATCCCGTCGCCCTCCAGCCGACCGACACGGGCCAGCTCGTTCGTAGCCAGATGCCGGCTGGCGTCACGATCTCGCGTGAGCCGCTGCGGTTCGATGCCGGGACGCACTTCGTCCTCATGGACCCGATCACACGCCAGCAGATCGGTATCATCCCGAAGGCAACTGAGGAAGAAGCCGCGAGCCGCGCACGCGGCCAAGAGCTTGGCAAGGCAGAAGGCGCAGCAAGGGCAGGATACGAGGATGCTGTTTCCAAGGCTCAACTTGCCCTGAGCACCATTCAGAAAATCAAGGATCATCCAGCACGCGAGCGCATGACAGGCTGGAGCTCTTATTTGCCGACCGTCACCCCGAGCGGCAGAGGCTTCCAGGCATTGCTGGGTCAGCTTGAAGGTCAGGTGTTCCTTGAGGCTTACAGCGGCCTGCGTGGCGGCGGTCATATCACGGAGATCGAGGGCGAGAAGGCACAAAGGGCTCTTGCGCGTCTCGATACTGCCCAGAGCGAGGAAGAATTCGTCCAAGCCCTCGATGATCTCGCAAGCGTCATCCGCGCCGGCATGCAGAGAGCGGCAAAGAAAGCTGGTGTCTCGACGCCACAGACGGAACAGCGGGCAACGCGCTATAGATACAACCCGGCAACCGGAGAGCTCGAGCCCGCACAATGACCATCAATCTCTCGCGCTGGGAGCTTTACTTTATCGCGATCGTCTTTGGGCTTCTGGCCATCAACTACGTCTGGATGGAACGCGACTACTTGAGGATGAAAGCCGCGATGGAGGCGCGTGTCCCATGCGAGCAAATTCCGACCGGTGAAGGCGGGCCAGTCAAGCGCTTTCGTTACGATCCAGAACGAGGTCAGCTCATCAACATTGAGACCGGGGAGGCTTGGTAATGCCCATTGAAGTCGAAACCCCTGATGGCGGCATTGCCGAGTTCCCGGACGGGACGCCGACTGATGTCATCCGGCAGGCACTCGCAAAGAGATTCCCGCGCCAGCCGACCACGGCTGAAACAGTCGCAGACGTTGGCGAGCAGGCCATCCGTGGTCTGTCGAGGGGCATCGTCGGGACTGTCACGCTTCCCTATCGCGTAATCGACTGGGTAGGCGAGAAGATCACTGGCGGCGATTTCTTGCCCAACGTGGAGGATATGCCGCTCTATAAGCCGTTTCTGCAGCAGCCAGAAGCTGCGACCACTGCCGGGCGCTATGCGCAAAGCGTTGGTGAGGCTGTTGGCGCAAGCGCAATTCCCGGTGCTGGCCTGATGAGCCAAGCGCAACGTCTCGCTGCCATGACCCCCACGACAACTGGGCGAGCCATCGCGCAGGCCATAGCAGAGCCGATCGCGAGATCGCCCGGGCGTGCCGTTGCTGCCGACATCGCTGCTGCCGCAGGCTCTGGTATTGGCCAGCAAGCTGCTGCAGAAGGCGGCTTTGGCCCTGTTGGTCAGACGATTGCGGGCATTGCCGGCGCGGCGGCGCCGCTGGCAACAGCAGCAGGGGTGAGCCGCCTAACCCAGGCGGGCCGCGAAGCCATTGCTGGTCGTTCGCCTCATGCACAAATGGCGCAACGTCTTGCCGAGGAGCCCGGCACGGGAAGCGGCCCGACACTTGACGAGCTTGCGGAAAGCATAGCCACAGGTGCGCAACGTCAGGCTCTCGATATCCTTGGCGAAGAGATGGTCCGCGCGCGCGGCAATACTCAGGCGGCCGTCAACGCGACGATAGACCGTCTCATGCGTGAACAGAATATTGCCCGTTCGACAGCTACGCAGCGTGTTCGTGAGTTGCTGCGCTCGCAGCAGGCCAACGAGCTTCTGCTTGCTGAGCAACCGGCGATCGCCCGATCGATCCTTGACACACGCAGAGCGCGGCCATCCCAACGTGGTCGGGAAGGCATCCAGGAATTGGAGCGTGAAGCGGGGCGTGTCGAGGAAGTAGCGTCACAGCGGGAGCTTGAGCGCATTGCGAATGCCTTTACGGGCGAAAGTGCCTCCATCGTGCGCAATGCAATTGCCAACAGGATGGAGGGATTGCGCGAGCAGCTGCGGCAGAGGTTCGCTCAGGGGCCGTTCGCGCCCGGAACGCTCGAAGACGCTGATTTCCTCATCCAGAGCATGACGCGCAAGGCGCAAGAGGAATACGCCAAGGTCTATAGCGGCCCAGGAGGCGCGGCCAACGTCAACTATCGTCTGTTGCATGGGTTGCTCGAGCGCGCCGTCAACAGGCACCTCAACCGCATGGCCGGGCGCTCTGGTGAGCAGGCCGAAGCCTTGCGCCGGGCCATTGATGAGCTGTTCATCACGGATGCCAACGGTCAGCGGCTTCTCATGCCATCCCTGCAGCAGTTGCAGGACATGCGTGGCGTGATCCGAGGCATGATCACAGAGGCAGATAGGGCAGGCCGCTCGCACATCGTCAATGTCCTCCAACCTCTCTACGAGGATATCACCCGCATCATGAAACGTGCCTCTCCGGCATGGGCGCGCGCCAATGATCGCTGGGCGGACATGAAAATCGCTGAGCGTGCACGTGAGCTTGGCGAGGCCTTTGCAGAGCGGATGGGGCCGAAGTATCGCCAGCACCTCAACGAGTTCCTGAAGCTTGCCCCTGAAGTGCAGGACCTCGTTCGCATCGAGTTCGCGCAACGGCTTATTGATAAGATCGACAACGCGGGCGGAATTCAGGCCATCGTCAGCCAGTTCGACAAGCCAGCGATGCGAACTGTCATCCGTGATATCTTCGGCAACGAGGCTTCTGTTGAGTTCTCCCGCCTCTTGCGGGATGCGAAGGTGGCGGCCCGTTCAACTAGGATGATGGGCGGGTCCCCAACGCAGCCTCGTCAGCAGCTCGAAGCGATCGCGACCGGTGACATTGATCTCATCGCGTCTCTTGACCAAGCCAGCATCTCGAGCTTCCGCAATGCGGCCGTGAAATGGGTTGCCAACAAACTTAAGGAGCGCCGCAACCGTGAGATCGCGAAGATCGCCACGACGCCAATGCGCGATGTGCCACGCGTAGCAGAGCATCTTGAGCGCATGCGGCGCGCTCGTGCGCGCATGCTGGCCGGTCGTGAGAGACCGCAACCCCAACTTGCTCCTGCGGGCGTTCTGGCGCCTGCCCTTGAGGGAGGACTTGAATAAATGGCCAACGGATTGATGGGTCTGTTCGGCATGCTGCCGCAGGAGGCCGAGGCCATGCCTCGCGGTCTGTTTGCGCCAGATCCCGACCTCGAATGGCTGGTTGACCAGGTCCGCAAAGCGCGCCTCGCAGAGGAGCTGAGAGCCGCTGGCTTCAATCCTGATGTGACGCCTGGTCAGGCGCTCAGGGAGTTTGCTGTTACTGCCCCTGTCGAATTGGCCATGGCCGCATTTCCTGCTGCGAGGTTCTTCCCGAGAACAACGGGAGCTGCCGCTGGCCTCCTGTCGTACTTCGGCCTGACTGGTGAAGCAGGATCATCCGACGAAGGCGTGAAGGAAACGCAACGCCGCCTCAAGGAGCTCGGCTATTACACCGGACCCATAGACGGGAAGATGGGGCCGCAAACGCAAGCCGCGATGCAGCGCTATGAGCAAGACCGCGTTCAGCGCGAACAGGCTGAGGCGGAGCGTTTGAAGGCACAAGCGGAAGCAGAGCGTATCCAGTTCGAGCGCGAGCAGGCGCAGCGTCAGGCCGAACAGCGCGCTGCCGGCGAACAGCGCATGCGCGAGATCGAGGAGAGCGTATCGCCATTCCAGCGTGTCTTGCGAGATTACGGGCCTCTTATCGGTTACATCCCAGGCATCATCGGCGGCTTCATGACTCGCCGTGGCATGGTGCGTTCGGCCAATCGGGCCAGCCAGGCCGCCGCGGAACGCGCCAATAAGCTCGTTTCCGGCGAAGGTGACTTGCAGGCTCGCATGGGCGGCGTCAACCAATTCTGGCAGGAAGGCGGGGCAAGTACTATTCCGTTCGCCCCGTCGCCAAGGTCCCGGTTCGGTATGCGTTCTGATCCAGATGCCCCATCCGCAACGACCCTCTATCCGCAGCCGCCGGCACGTGCGCAGTGGGGCGGAGCGCGTGACGTTGGCGTTCTGGCGGGTGCTGGCGCCGAGGCCTGGGTCGGTCACAAGATGGCCGAGGATGCACAAGAGGAAGTGCGGGCGGCATACGAAGCCGTGCAGCAGGACCCCTCTGAGGCGAACATTCAGCGGCTCCATGCGGCGCTGGACCGGGCAGCCATGTGGGAGACGGTCGGCAATCTCGGCCGCGGCATGATGCTCGGGTACGCGGGCGCGGCGCCGAAGTTCAGATATCAGACGACCAGGCCAGACGTGGCAGCGGCCGAAGCAGAGCGCACTCGCCTCGATTTGGCGATCAACCCGAAGCCGAAGAGTAGCGCTGCACGGCGCAAGAAATAAGAATAGCCCCCACGGCAAGGCCGGCGAACGCCACGTCCCACCACGGGCCGAACCACTGATCGAACAAGCTGCCCGGCGCTCCTGCGACTGCTAAGGCAATAACGAAAAGCCAATACAGAACGTTACGCATGTGCACCTCGCATAAGATGCAAGTCAGTAATGGGTGCAGTGAATGGTTCCTCCAAGAGGACGGCAACTCGTTGTGGTAGGCATCGGCGTGGATGCTGTGGACAACCCGCCTGACATGATCGCCGCGCCGGCTGCCATGGTTTGGAGAGCGGCTTGCTGACGTGCAGCAATGGCCTGCTGCTGGGCGGCACTCGCAATCATGGCGTTGTTCACGCGGGCCTGGAGCTGTGAGTTCGCTTCGGCCAGTATCCTTGAAGACTCAATATCGTATTCCGTTTCGCTGATCTGCTTGTTCTCCAGCTTTTCTGCGAGCGCAAGTTGCCGAGCGTGGGAGAGCTGCACGATGTCTAGTCCTGGATGGGCGACGGATCGTTGCATTGCGAGGTGATATTCGAGATCCGCTGCGTTGATGCATTTGGTTCGCGCTACGCCTCTCTTTGGGAACTGTTCCTTACAAGCCGAGAATGCAGCTTCTCTCCTTGAGTACGCGTCGTGTGCTTGCTGGCTTATTTGCGCTTGCTGAGCAATGCCGCAACCGGCGAGCATTACAAACAGTCCGAGCGTGATCCGTTTCATGGCGTCCCCCCGTGACTCATCCGTCGTCACTCTATCGGAGCACAGCGAATAGACAATGGCAGAAATTTCCGACCTCTCGCCCAACGCAGCTCTCAATACAGCCCGCTTCCCCGAGGGCCAGCTTGTGCCCTCGCTCAATAACGGCTGCCGCGAGCTCGAGGCGATCCTGGCCCGCTGGTTTCTGGACACCAACGGTTCAGTCGTCACGTCCGGCTCCGCGAACGCCTATGCCATCCTGACGAACAGGGCCGTCCCGAGCTATGAGGCCGGGCTCATCTTCGTGGTCCGCTTCCATCAGACCAACACGGGCGCGAGCACGTTCAAGGTGAACAACCTCGCCGTTAAGCCCCTGAAGCGCCACGGCGGCAAGGATCTAGCCCCTGGCGATATTGCGACCGGACAGATCGTCATCGTCGCCTACAACACTGCCGGCGATTACTTCGAGTGCATCGGCATCGGCGATGGGGCGCCTGTGGCGCCGGTCTACGCGGTCGCTGACCTGCCGTCATCTCCCGCCCTCGGACAGCTCGCATTTGCGCACGACGGCCGGAAGGCGGGTGAGGGGGCAGGTGACGGCACGGGCGTGCTCTGTTTCTACGACGGCACCGCATGGCGCGCGTGCGACACGGGGGCAGCAGTCGAAGCATGACGAAGTTCGACAGGGCCAAGCACAATTTCATCGCGGTTGATCCTCGGTCGCGCGAGCAAATCTTCGTGCCCATTTCCGAGCTTGGGCAGCTCGTCGTGAAGGAGGTTGAGCGGATCGAGATTTCTGCGCCGCCGGCCGATCTCGGGCCAATACGACATGAGCTGGCCGAGAAAATGGCCGCGGTGTTCGTGAAGATGGAGCAAGAGCTTAACAAGAAGATCGCGGCTTTAGAGGGCAAGATATTGCAAGAGGCTGATCGTCGCGCGCGTATGAAAATTCAGGCTCTTGCCGTCGTCAATTGCGTGCAGACGCAAGAACCAATCGATCTTGATGCGGTGCCGGATCTTGTCGCAGAGGTTGCGGCGGCAGGGCCAGTGACGGAACAAGCCATTATCGAGGCCGCTGACAGGCATTTAGCAGCATCATTCCAAGCAGGGCGATCATGAGCGACGAGAAATTCCGGGCCTGCCTTGCCGAGACCCTGAAATGGGAAGGGGGGTGGTCCAATGATCCATATGATCCCGGCGGCCCCACGATGAAGGGCGTCATCCAGCGCGTCTACGATGCGTGGCGCGAGAGAAACGGCCAGCCTCGCAGGTCCGTGCGCCTGATCGAAGACCACGAGGTCGAGGCGATCTATCGGGAGAATTACTGGAATATCGTGCGCGGTGATGAGCTGCCGCCTGGGCTTGACCTAGCCGTGTTCGATTTCGGCGTCAATTCTGGCCCGGCACGGGCGGCTCGGTATCTTCAGAAGGTTCTCAAGGTCAAGATCGACGGCGTTATCGGCCCCGTAACGCTTAAAGCGGCCAATGACGCGGACCCGCTCGAAACCATCAGGGCGCTGATGGCCGAGCGCCGGGCGTTCCTCAACCAGATCCCCTACCGGCAGCATTTCATCAAGGGCTGGATGCGCCGCTGCGATGGCATCGAGCAGGCGTGCATCGCCATGTGCGGGTTGCCGATCAAGGAAGCGCCGCTCGCGCCGCTCGCTGATGCGGACGCACAGAGCGAGACACAGGCCCGGGCCGATTACGATCCAAAGCCGATGCCTCCCGCGACTGTCGCCGCTGCCGGCACTGTAGCCGGCGCCGCTGCCGGCCAGGTCATCCCGGCCCCGCCGCCTGAGATCACCGAAACCGTCACCCAGCTCTCAATCTGGCAGACCGTGATTGCCAGCGGCCAGGCGGTCGCTTTGTTCGCCTTCGATAACTGGCCCTGGGTGCTGCTCGGCGTGGTCACGTTCGTCGGGTTGACGTGGTGGAATCGGAGGGCGCAATCATGATCGCCTTCGTGTTTCAGTGGCTTGTGAAGTCAATGATCGGCCGCATCGTAGCCGCGGCGTTGGTCGGGTTGGTCGCGTTGAGCATCAATAACTCGTGGCAGCGCCACAAGGGCGCCGAGCGGATCATCACGAACTCTATCGAACGGGGTAAGGCCGCCAATGAACGGAACGCGAAAATCAGAGAGAAGGTCAAGGCTCCGGGCGCTGCTGAGCGCGTGCTGCGTAACTATTGCCGGGATTGCTAGCGCCGGCTGCACGACGCCCATGATCGTCACGGCGGATGAGCTGTGTAAGGACTGGCGGCACCAGACGGTGAGCAAGAACGATAAGCTAACTCAGGAAACCGCCGAGCAGATCGAGGCGAACAACCTCTCACGTCCGGCATGGGGTTGCAAGCCAGGTGAAAACCGAGCGGGCTAGAACCATGCATGACCACAGATCAGCACGAATTGCCTCCCAAGATGAATGGGAGGCCGCACTTCGTCCCTTCCGGGCCGGACGCGATCCTCTATCACCACGCCCAGAGCTTGGGCCGGATCGAAGCTCGACTCGATACTATAGACAGGCGATTGGATCGGCTGGAAACCAAATCGCTCCTGGGTCTTGGACCGATCCATTGGCTGCAGATTGGAATAGGGATTACGGTTCTCGGCGCCGCTATCACCGGCCGGATGTCATGGGGGGAGAGCCTGCCAATCGTCGGAAAGGCGTTCGGCGGCCTGTGAGATGGCCCACGTGGTTCATGCTGTGGTGCGGAGTACTGGCAGGTGTGGTGCTGGTCATATAGCCAAGAAAGTACGCCAGCAACAGCTGAAATCCACGAGCCCGAAATCGCCCCTGATCATCATCCCTCTCCCCTACTCTAGGCCACGTATAGTGGTGGCTACTGGCGTTTTCCCGTCATAAGGATCGAGCTCGCGCGCCTTTCTTAAAAGCTCTTTGCGCGTCACACAGGCATCGGCAAGTTCCTGGTCAGAGCTGTCGATGTAAGCTCGATACGCGTCCAGGGCCTCCGCCACCTTTGCGCATCTCTCTTTCACTGATGCCAGTGCTGCACGCAAGCGCTCGATCTCATCGGCGACTTCATAGAGGAATTTGCTCTGCGATACTGGATCGAAGTCGTTCTCAACACCCATTACTTCTGCAAGTCTATCAATTCCTGCCATCCCCTCTCTCCCTATCTGATGCTGGCAATATAGCTTGACGCGCTCTGAATGTCAACATAAAAGATTGACAGTCGCGCACAAATCGTGTAGCTTGTGGGGAGAAATGGCGAAGCGCCTGATGACGGTTGAGGACGTAAGAAAGCTGCTTGCCAAAGAGGTTGAAAAGGCCGGGTCGCAACGCGCTCTGGCCCGCCAGATCGGCATATCAGTTCAGTATATATCGCGCTTCCTGGCGGGCGAAGTTCCGCCCGGCAAGCGAGTGTTAGACTGGCTCGGTATCGAGGAAGCGGGAATGACCTATCAGTGGAAGGCACCCGACCAGAAGCCCCATAGGAGGGGGAAGAAGTGATGCAGCGCACGATGGGTGACACGTGGTGGACCGAGCTGCGCTGGCGGGTAGCTCTGCAGTTCCTATTGTGGGGCTTGAAGATAGCACCACCGGGCGATGCACGCGGCAAACTTATCGACCTGCACGAGGTCTGGATCAAGGAGTGCACGCGACAGTGGCGCATGCGATATGGCGAGCAGGAAGGGACGTGATGCAGCGCGAGCGAGATTTAGAGCGGCGGGTCGCAGAGCTTGAGGCAGAAAACCGCCGCCTCCGTGAGGCGCTGGAAGGGCTTCTTGACGTTCAAAACGATGCCCCTCTCGGCATCCGCGAAGAAGAATGGAAGCAAGCTGTAGAGCGCGCCCGCGCCGCCTTGAGCCAGGAGGACAAGCCATGCGATTGAGCTCCGGCACAACCCTTAATTCAGATCGAGCCTGCCGTCTCATTGAGCAGTGGTGCGGCTGCGGGCCTGACATCCCCCAATCCCGCGTGATCGAGGCTGTCCGCAGGGTGCCGCAAGACTTCGCCGCGGCCAAAGCTGCTGGGTATGTCACAAGCGACTGTGACGAGAGAGACTTTCGCTTGGCGCTGATGTTTCTCAGGAAGGCGGCGCTCGATCCGGGCGGGATACGGGGATGATATTGGTAGTGCTCCCTGGTCTCAGAAACCACTTGCGTGAGAACGACTCGCTAACTGACGCACTCTTTGCGCTTCTGTGCACTCGGTAAGTCACTGTTTTCTCTGCTGTGCACGGGCGAAACCTACCTTGACATGGTAGGGGTCACAGGTTCGATCCCTGTCGCGCCCACCATCATTTGCGGTATTCTCTCCTCCTCCGCCGCGTACATCAGTTGCGTGTGATTGACACTAAATCGTCGATTGAAATTCGACAAAAGAGCAGTTTGCCTGTGAGTGCTACGAGCGCATTGGTCCTGATGACGCCTGTCGGCCGTAATCGGCCCTTATCCTCCAAGAGCTTCGAATAGAAAAAACTCCCCGACACGAAGCGCCGGGGAGAAGTCAAAAGAGGAGGCAATTTTGTGCTCATGGCGGGGTATCAACACCCGCTGCTTGTTAATCACAATCGTTGAGGAAGGGACTGACACAACTGTTCGCCGTGATGTCCGACAGAGCTTCACGCTTGATGAGCACAGGTGTTTCGTAAGTCCGCATGATCGCGTCTCCAATCTAGCTAGGCTTGTGAGTCACGCAAACACGCGCACAAGTTGCACTAAATTGGCAGCATTCGCCATATCTCATTC
>Ga0310829_1000086_pt1 | contig 136991 bp, 131 predicted proteins | sample WT_ome_4_FD_202244 | JGI IMG/M metagenome (GOLD analysis project Ga0310829, IMG submission 202244) | Sorghum-adapted microbial communities enriched on wild type (WT) sorghum from Joint BioEnergy Institute, Emeryville, California, United... ...
TCGGCCAACTTCCTGTTGAGCAAGTGGGTCAAGACGCATTGGGCCAACTACGTGGAAGGCTGTGCCCAGGGCGGTCGTCCAGCTGATCCGGCCAACTGGCGGGTGGCCCGATCGATTTTCGTTGCGGATGACGCAGAGACGGCCCGCCGGTATGCGACCGACCCGAATGGGCCCTATGTGTTCTACTATCGCCAGCTCCTAACGAAGATGCGGGCCGGTGGACGACTGAATCTCTTCAAGGAAGATCAGTCGATGCCGGATGATGCTGTGACGCTGGACTATGTCTGCGATCAGTTGATCTTCTATGGCACGCCCGATCAGGTAACCGACAAGATCTTGGCTTTCCGCGAGGAGATCGGCGATTTCGGTCATATCGTCTATGTCGGCCACGACTGGGCTGATCCGGCTCTGGCACGACGCTCCATGGTGCTCATGGCCGAGAAAGTGATGCCTGCGATAAATTCGGCCATTTCGTCCGGCGGGTCAGCCCGGTAATCATGGAGTTGCCTACCGAGAATCAAAATCAGAGCGATTTAGACATGGACGGAGCTGGGAAACGGGCCATCATCGTTGGCGGATCGATGGGCGGTCTCTTTTCGGGGCTGCTCCTTCTCCGCGCAGGCTGGGAAGTTGACGTCTATGAGCGAGTGGCCGTCGAGCTTACGGCCCGCGGTGCTGGCATTGTCACCCACCCGGAGCTCGACAATGTCATAGAGCTGGCGGGTCTGAACCCCAATAGCGCACCCGCTGTTCCCATCTTGGAGCGCCGGACGCTCGATCGACAGGGCAGGGTCATCGGGAAGCACGCCCGCAGGCAGATGGCAACATCGTGGAATGGCCTGTTCCGAATGCTGCGAGGCGCCTTCCCGGAAGACCGCTATCACCTCGGCAGCGAATTTCTGCGCTGCGAGGTGAGCAGCTCCGGGGTGACCGCATGGTTCGCTGACGGCTCCGTGAAGACGGCAGACGTTCTCATCGGCGCCGATGGCATCCGTTCCAGCGTGCGGCGTCAATTCCTACCGGATTGCAATCCGATCTACGCAGGCTACGTGGCATGGCGCGGGCTCATCGACGAGGAGACCTTTCCTCCGGAATTGCACCGTGAGCTCTTCGATTATTTCGCGTTCGATCTGCCACCAGGCGAGCAGATGCTGGGTTATCCCGTCTCGGGTCGCGGCGACGACACAAGGCCAGGGCACCGGCGCTACAATTTCGTCTGGTATCGACCTGCCGACACGGACACCTTGGCATGGATGCTGACGGACGAGAGCGGCCAGCGCCACGAGATATCAATCCCACCGCCGTTGATATCCAAAGCCGTCATCGAGCATATGCGGCAGGAGGCGAGACGTGTGTTGTCGCCGCAGTTCCAGGAGCTCATTGCACTGACTGCTCAACCGTTCCTGCAGCCGATCTACGATCTCGAAAGCCCGCGTCTCGGGTTTGAGCGAGCGGCAATTCTGGGGGATGCGGCCTTCATAGCCCGGCCCCACGTCGGCGCTGGCGTCGCAAAAGCCGCTATGGATGCGCTGGCCTTGGTCTCTGCCCTGCAGTCCGAAGAGACCGTGCCGGCAGCCCTGGCGCGGTACGAACAGGAGCGGCTGCCGCAGGGTCAAAAGATCGTCCATCAGGCGCAGCGCCTGGGTTCCTATGTTCGGTCGGAGATTCCGATCGAGGCTGATCGTACCGAGGAGCTCGACCTCATAATGAAAGAGACGGCGGTGCTCGACTTCATGCAGGCGTAGGCTAGGCCCCAGGGGCCACCCTCCCCTCAGGAGCGCCACCGCTCCAGTGCTGCCTCGTCGCTCTCGCGTGCGTCCACCCAATGCCCGGTCCCGTCGGGGCCGGTCTCCTTCTTCCAGAATGGCGCACGTGTTTTCAGATAGTCCATCAGGAACGCAGCCGCCTCGAACGCCGCGTGCCGATGGGCTGAGGCCGTGATGACGAGGACGATGTTGTCACCGGGCTTGAGGTCGCCGATGCGGTGGATGATGAGACTGGCCTGTAGCGGCCAGCGCTTGCGAGCCTCGTCCTCGACGCGCGCGAGCTCCTGCTCTGTCATGCCAGGATAATGCTCGAGCATCATCGATGAAATCGGCTGGCCCCGAGCCTCGCCGCGCACGATACCGGTGAAGGTCACGACGGCGCCGATATCCGTTCGGTCCGCGGTCAGCCGGCGGATCTCCGCGCCAATGTCGAAGTCCTCCCGCTGCACGCGCACGGCCATGGGTCAGCCTCCCGTAACGGGCGGAAAGAAGGCGATCTCGCGCGCTTCGTCGATACGTGCCGTGTGGCGCACGTGGCGCTGGTCGATGGCGGCGCGGATGACGTCCGAGCGTTCGAAGGCGGCAGCGTACTCCGGCCCCCGCGTCTTCACCCAGTCGATCAAGTCGGCAATGGTTTCGATATGCGGTGGCAATTCGACCTGCTCCTCACCTCGCCCAATCTTCTCTCGGACCCAAGCGAAGTAGAGGAGCCTGATCGGCCGACCGGTCTGGCTCTGGATCATCGGCTCAGTCTCACTGCTCACCGTCAATGGCATGCTGCACGGCGGCGCGAAGGTAATCGTAACCCGTCCAGAGGGTGAGTAAAGCGGCCAACCACAGCAGCGCGAGCCCGCTCGAGGTTACGACAGGAAGAAGCTTGTCGCCAGCAGGACCGGCTAGCAACACTGCGAGCGCGATCATCTGCAGGGTCGTTTTCCATTTGGCGAGCTGCGTCACGTGGATTCTGACGTTGAGCCCGGCTAAAAACTCCCTGAGCCCAGAGACCAGGATTTCGCGACACAGGATGATAACCGCAGCCCAGACGTGCCAGCCGTAGATCGTATTGATGTGGGTGAGCATCAACAAAGTAGTGCCCACCAGCAGCTTGTCGGCGATCGGATCGAGCATGCGGCCCAGCGCCGATTGCTGCTGCCAGGCGCGGGCGAGATAGCCGTCGAGCCAGTCCGTCAAGCTCGCCATCACGAAAAGCGTGAAAGCAGACCAGCGGGCGAAATCGCCGCGAAAGAAGTAAAGACAGCCCACCAGTGCCGGAACGGCAGCGATCCGGCCGTAGGTCAGCACGTTGGGCAGGCTCATGACGACAGGTCGCGAGGCGGCGTGGCTCATGGCTAGGTCAGATGACACTTGAAAAGTCAGAGCGTCAATGGGCAGCTTGGCGCAAGGGCAGCGCCGATGGCCGTTGCCGCCTCTGCTAATGTGACGCTGGTGTGCTACAGGTGCTTGGCGTTGACACGACCATAATGCAGATCGGTCTGGATCATCAATGGCACAGCAATCACGCCCACCGCTCGCAGCGCCCACACCCGAACTGATCGCTCGATTTCGGGAGATCGTGGGGCCGGAGCATGCGCTCACCGACCCCGATCAGCAGCTCCCCTATCTGCGGGAGTGGCGGGATCTGTTCATCGGCCAGGCACCCGTCGTCCTTCGCCCCGGCTCGACGGAGGAAGTCTCACGCATCTTGGCGCTTGCCAACGAGGCTCGGGTCGGTGTGGTGCCTCAAGCCGGCAATACGGGACTGGTCGGGGGCCAGATCCCGTTCCAGACCGGGAACGAGATCGTGGTCTCCGTCTCTCGCCTGAAGCAGATCCGGGACATCAATCCAGCCGCCTACGTCATGACCGTCGAAGCAGGGTTGACGCTCGCTGAGTGTCGGGCGGCAGCAGAGCGGGCCGACCGGCTATTTCCTCTGAGCCTGCCTTCGGAGGGAAGCTGCCAAATCGGCGGTAATCTTGCGACGAATGCGGGTGGCGTCGGCGTGCTGGCTTACGGAAATGCACGCCAGCTCGTGCTGGGGCTCGAGGTGGTGCTGGCCGATGGGCGCGTCGTGCCAGGGCTCAAGGCCCTGAAAAAGGACAACACCGGCTACGATCTCAGGGATCTCTTTATTGGCTCGGAAGGCACGCTGGGCATCATCACAGCCGCTGTACTTCGGCTCTTTCCCAGGCCAGCCGAGAGCGCGACGGCCATGGTCGCATTGGCAGAGATCTCACACGCTCTCGACCTTTTCTCTCTGGCGCAGGAGACCGCGGGCCGATCCGTCACCGCGTTCGAGTTCATCCCGCGCATTTGCATCGAGTTCGTGCTCCGGCACATTCCAGGGACACGGGAGCCGTTTCCGAAGGCCTATCCCTGGTACGTCCTGATGGAAATTTCCGGCGCGAAGCCTGATGGTCAGGCTGCTCGCGATATGGAGGACGTTCTGGGGCAGGCCGCCGAGCGGGGTTTGCTGCTCGATGCGGTGCTCGCCAGCTCGCTGACGCAGGCGCGGGAGCTTTGGCGGCTACGCGAAAGCGTGTCGGAAGCGCAAAAGCCAGAAGGCGGCAATATCAAGCACGACGTCTCGGTGCCGATCGCACGCATCGCCGAGTTCATCGAGCGCGCCGACCGCATCGTTGAGTCCATCTGTCCCGGGGCGCGCCCGCTACCGCTCGGTCACTTCGGCGACGGCAATGTCCACTACAACGTCGCCCAGCCGATCGGGATGGAAAAGGAGCGATTCCTTGAGCTTTGGGACAAGATTAGCAGCGAGGTGCATGCACTTGTCGTGGAGATGGGCGGCTCCATTTCGGCAGAGCATGGTATCGGCCGCATGAAGCGCGGCGATCTGGAGCGCTACAAGAGCCCGGTGGAGCTGGACTTGATGCGGCGGATCAAGGCGGCGTTTGATCCGAACGGAATACTCAATCCAGGGAAGGTGCTTTGATCGGGAGCGATCGGATGTCGTGAGGTCGTGAGCTCGGGTGCTGCCCGACTCACGACCTTATGACGCTCCAAATGCTGGGGGTTATTTCTTCTCCCCTTCACCCTCACCTTCACCAGCGCCCTCTTCGACCTTCTTGCCGGCGATGGTCGCGACGGTGAAGTCACGTTTGATGGTAGGCTGCACGCCCTCGCCCAGTGGCACGGACGAGATGTGAATGCTGCGGCCAATCTCAAGACCAGTGAGGTCAACGGTGATGGCCTCCGGAATGCGGTCCGGCGGGCAAGTAACCTCGATCTCGTGGCGGACGACGTTGAGCACGCCACCACGCTTCAGGCCAGGGGAGGCACCCTCGTTGATGAAGCGAACCGGAACCACGACGCGAACGTAGTCGGATGCGCCAACGCGCTGAAAATCAACGTGGATGGGGAGATCCTTGACGGGATCAAGCTGGATTTCGCGCGGCAGAACGCGGCGCTTCTGGCCGTCGACGTTGATGTCCAGAACCGTCGACAGAAAGCGACCCCTCTGCACCACCTTCCAAAGCTCGTTGGCGTCGAGGGCGATCGTCTCGGGCTCCTTCTTCTCGCCGTAGATGACGGCCGGTACCTTCCCCTGACGACGCACTGCCCGGGCGGCCCCCTTACCAGCCCTGGGACGCGCCGTGGCCGGGATTTCGACAACTTCAGCCATGGCTGCTCTCCAATGAAGAAAGGGCCGGTAACGGCCCGCGTTTATCCCCGGCCTCCAAGGGTGCCGAAGGATCGTCTCATGTCACTGAGATGCGGGCCTTATAACCGCGAGGATGGCAGTTGACAATCGGATGAGGCAGGTTCCGCGCGTCTCAGTTGTCGCCCGCCGCTCAGTAGAACAGGCTCGACACGCTCTCCTCACGGGAAGTCCGGGCAATGGCCTCGGCGATGAGCGGCGCGATGGAGAGCACACGGATGTTCTTCGATGCTTTCACCGCCTCGGTGGGCTCGATCGAATTCGTGATTACGAGGGATTTCAAATTCGAGTTCTGAATGCGGGCGACCGCACCGCCTGAGAGCACCCCGTGAGTGATATAGGCCATGACCTCGAGCGCGCCCTTCTCGAGGAGGGCTTCGGCCGCATTGCAGAGCGTGCCGCCGCTATCGACGATGTCGTCTACCAGGATGCAGCGTTTGCCCCTCACATCGCCGATCACGTTCATCACCTCGCTCTCGCCGGGGCGCTCGCGCCGCTTGTCGCAGATGGCGATCGGGGCATCGATGCGCTTGGCGAGTGCGCGGGCGCGGACGACACCGCCCACGTCCGGCGAAACGACCATGAGGTTGCTGAGCTCGAACCGTTCCTTGATATCGCGCACCATGACGGGAGCGGCGAACAAGTTGTCGGTCGGGATGTCGAAGAAGCCCTGGATCTGGCCGGCGTGCAGGTCGAGTGTCATGACCCGGTTCGCACCGGCGCGCTCTATGAGGTTGGCGACGAGCTTTGCGGAAATGGGCGTGCGCGGGCCGGGTTTACGATCCTGGCGGGCATATCCGTAGTAGGGGATCACCGCCGTGATGCGCCGGGCCGACGCCCGTTTCAGCGCATCGATGAGGATCAGCAACTCCATAAGATTGTCGTTGGCGGGGAAAGACGTCGATTGGATGACATAAACGTCCTCGCCACGGACGTTCTCCTGGATTTCGACGAAGATCTCCATGTCGGCAAAGCGGCGGCACACGCCCTTGGTCAAAGGCACGCGCAATACCGAGCTGATCTCCTCGGTCAGCGACCGATTGCTGTTACCGGCGACAAGCTTGATCTTCAGTCCGTCGAAGTAGTCTTTCCGGCCAGCATCATTCATTGCAGACACCACTTTGCCCCCGCTGAGCGGCTTCTAGCAAGCAGGCCCGGACGTGTAAACGTCCGGGCCTTGCTTTTCATGACGGCAATATGAAGCGGATGGAGCCTAGTTCGTGCTCCTGTTTGGCAGCAGCTTCAGGATGCCCTGAGCGGCGGCGGAGGCAGCTGCATCGGCCACTTTACCCCATTCGCCGTCGAGCGAGCCTTCTGGAATCTCGTTCTTCTGCGAGACTGTGCCAAGCTGCTTGCCCTGCGGATCCTTGACGTGCCAGTCGATCTGGATCGGTTGTTTGCCGTTCTGGCTTTGGCCCAGCTTCACGCGACCTTCGACTCTGTAGGTATTTCCGGTCGGGCGATCGGCCAGAGCAATGCCGCTGCGGGCAAGCTCACGTTGAAGCGCGCTCGTCAGCGAAACCGAGCCGTCACCCGGAGCACCCGTGACACTCGGCACCATCGCGGTAATGGGGCCGCTGCCACTGATGCTGGCCGTCGCAGCCGGCACCGCCGCTGGCGTCGGGTTTGCCGCTGCTCCGGAGGATGAGAGCGCCGCGGTCCTGACTGGCTCATTCGCCGAGGTGGTGTTCGCCACCGCAGCCTCGGACTGCATCCAGGTTGCGATCGCGGTTGCCGTCTTGCCCGTGATCGATTGCATCACGTCCGGCGTCACGGCAGTCCAGGGATCACGCGAGTCCGTCTTGCTTGCCAGCTCCTCGCCGGTGATGCGGTGGACCCGCTTACCTGTCGGGTCTGTCACATCCCAGATGTACGACACCTTGGTGCCGTTCTTCTCCTTCGCGGCGACGATGTAGCCGCGCAGCGTGAAGTCGGCACGATCCGACGGCGACTTGGCAACCGATACGCTCTTCTGCTCAAGGCCCTGAGCGAGTTGGGCTGAGAGCTGATTGCCTACCGCCTCAGGCGCACCGATGACCGGCGCGATGGAGATCTGTGTTGGCGCGGGGGATGGCTGTACAGCGGTTTGAGATAACAGCTGCGAGTTGTCCCCCGAAGTGCCCAGAATGTTTGAATCACTGCTGCAGGCAGTGAGGCCTGCAGCGAAAATCGATGCCAGCGCTGCGAACGCAAGCCTCCTCAAAAGGCGCGACGCCGCAGCAGCATGGATGGTCGTCACGATGACGTCCCCCTTTTATGTCCCGCTGTTCAACCGGCAGCCGACGTACCAACTCTGCGGCCTCTGAGAGAATCCGGTACACACACGCGAATCCTGTAACTCTTGCGTCGAGAGGCGTCCAGATCGTTTGCCCTCAGCAGGCCGTATAGTGCCCCATAGCCGCCTGAACGAGCCGGTGTTTTCTGTGGATGAAGGCCTAGGTCAAGACAATGGCGGAGATTTGGCGGCCGTAATCCGGCTCTTTCCTAAGTGTTGCGCGGCGGTAGCTGAAGAAAAGTGATTCGTTTTCATAACTGCACAGCGACCGCCGTTCGACCGCTTCCAATCCTGCCTGAATTAGGCGGTGCTCGACATAGCCCGGCAGATCAAATCTCGGTCGCGCGTGGGGCGCGGGGCGGACAAAGAAACGAGCATTATTTGTGTCAGCGCCGAGGAATTCGGCTTCGAATTCCGGCCCGACCTCGTAGGCCGCTTGGTTAATGCAGGGGCCTATGGCGGCACGGATACGGCTGCGGCGGGCGCCGAGGCCGATCATGGTTTCGATAGTTGATTCGAGAACGCCACCCAGGGCGCCACGCCAACCGGCGTGAGTAGCCGCGATCACTTGCGCGCTCGGATCTGCGAAAAGGACCGGGGTACAGTCCGCCGCCAAAGCGCCGATCACGATACCAGGTGTGCGCGTAACCAGCGCATCTGCCCGGGGGATCTGCAGGGGATCGAAAGGGCGGTCAACGACGAGCGCCTTGGCGCTGTGGACCTGGTAGAGGGTCAGCACCTCCTCGCGAGGAGCACCCAGGCACCGGGCGACGCGCGCGCGATTCTGGCGGACACGACTCGGATCGTCCTTGGAGCCCAAGCCGCAATTGAGGCTGCCGTAGAGGCCAGTGGAGACGCCACCCTGCCGCGTGAAAAAGCCGTGGCTGACACCTGCGATGTCGCTGAGGCAATCCGCGCGAATGATCGTCCCGTCCACAGCCATTCGTGTCCCTCCTTTACCCAGCCGGCCGGAATGGCGGCAGCACAGGAACGCCGGAGCGCACGCACACGACCTTAAACCGACCGCCCATGCCGAGCGGATCGGCGATGCGCTGCACGCTTGTCTCAATCAAACCGGCTTCGCTGGGTCGAGCTGCCGCCATGAGCTTGCTTGCGCGTTCCGCCAGTCCCAGGCCGAATAGGAACTCGGATTGCGTTATTGGGCCGTCCACAGCCAGTCCGCGTACGGCGCACAAATCCTTGAGCTCGGCGAAATCGACGTGAGCAGTCAAATCCATTTCGCCAGGCTTTTCGAAAATCGAGGCGTACCGATGGCGGCTGATGGCCTGCAGGGTTTCGCCGAATGCAGTCTCTGTGTGGCCGTAGTCGATGATCAAGGCAGCGAGTGGCAGTGCCGACCATTGTCGCAGTGTATCAGCAAACTGAGCGAATCCGGGATGCATCTCGAGAACATCGCCTTCCTGCGGTGGACGGCCGGCGGGAAGGCGCTCAGGCTGAGCCGGCGGACCGGGCACCAATTCAAAGTACTCTCGCGAATCGAGCGCGACACAGCGCTCGCACCACCTGCTGTCGGTGAACACGAGCTGGCGCACGGGAAAGGCATCGAGAAACTCATTCGCAAGAACGATCGTCGGTCGGGTCCCGGCAATGTCGGGCGTGAGCTCGTCGTGCCACGATGCTGGCACCTGCCGGAGTGCTGCCGCGAGTGTCTGGCGCTGAGTCTCCCGGAGCACGGGATTGCTCTCGACCAAATGAAGCTGGATGGCCTCCAGGAAGCCGGGAACAACCCGAGCTGCCCGCAGCGCATCGGTCATCATGGTGCCGCGTCCCGGACCGAGCTCGATCAGATCGAGCTGCGCCGGCGCACCCATGGCTCGCCAGGCGACAGCGGCCCATATGCCAATCAGCTCGCCGAAGGTCTGACTGATTTCCGGCGCCGTCGTGAAATCGCCGGCCGCGCCGATGGCGGCCTGACCGCGGTAATACCCATGATCCGGGTCATCGAGACAGGCGCGCATGTACTCCATGACAGACAGCGGCCCCTCGCGCCTGATCCGCTCCTTGAGCTTCACGGCGAGTGGCGTCGGCTGCTGTTCGCGTGTCATCGCGTTCCTACGGGTGGCTCAAGGAGGAGCGTCGCATCTGGGCGGTTCGGATGAAGTAAAGGCCAGCCAGGATCATCGGTATCGAGTAGGCGATGCCAGGGGTCAGGAATCCGACGGTCAACGCGTGGAATGGGTCGGGCTGGCGGAAGAATTCGCAGAAAGAGCGCGCCACGCCGTAGCCGACCATGAATACGCCCGTCACGAGGCCTGGGCTTTTCAGCGCATGTGCGCGGTGAGTCATCCAGCGTAGGACCAGGAACAACACCAATCCCTCGAGAAAAGCCTCGTAGAGCTGGCTCGGGTGGCGCGGCGTCGGCTCGATGGCCGCGTACTGGTACATGGCCTCAGGGAACACCATCCCCCACGGTACGTCTGTCGGCCGGCCGAAAAGCTCGCCGTTGATGAAATTCGCGATGCGGCCGAAGAAAAGGCCGATCGGGACGGCGGCTGCGCACATATCCATCGAGGACCAGGGCGAGACACCGGCGCGGCGCGCAAAGGCCCAAATGGCAATTCCGCAGCCGACGAGAGCCCCATGGAACGCCATTCCGCCGCGCCAGACCTGAAGAATTTCCGCCGGATGGTTCAGATAGTAGATCGGTTCGTAAAAGAGGACGAAGCCGAGGCGGCCCCCCAGCACGACGCCCAACGTCATGAAGAACAGCAGGTCGTCCGTTTTCTCCAGGCCGAATGGCGGCTTGCCGCCCGACCACAATGCGGGATTTCGCATCAGCCGCCGGATGTAGAGCCAGCCGAGGAGCAGCCCCGCCATATAGGCAAGCCCGTACCACTTCACAGTGACCGGGCCGAGCTGGAGCGCGACCGGGTCGATGTTTGGAAATGGAATGGCGAGAAAGCTCGCGAAAGAACTCATCGATAGCCTGCGGTGAAGCGGTGAGGCGGAAGTTTAGCGGCTCGCCAAGCAACATTGCCGCGCGCCGGACGTTGACGGCTCGGTGCGGCTACTGTCAACCGGGTGCGCCGATATGCTTGCGCCGGAGCGCACCGAGACCCATAGTGACATGCAACCCAATAGATCACGAGTGGCGGCTAATCCCATGACCCAGACCACCAATCGGTTTTTTGACGAGCTGGCGAAGATGATGACGGACGCGGCAGGCGCCGCTCAGGGTCTGCGCCGCGAGTTCGAGTCTTTCATGAAAGCCCAGGGCGAGCGCGTGCTCCGCGAGATGGATGTCGTACGGCGCGACGAGTTCGAGGCGGTCAAGGCTATGGCTCAGCGTGCTCGGGAAGAGAACGAGAAGCTCGAGGCGCGGATTGCAGCCCTCGAAGCCGAATTGGCTGCTCTGAAAAGCAGGGCGTGAGTCTTTCCTGCATCGCCCTGAGTCGCTTGCTGTGTCGAGCCTGACACGGCCGGCGACATCCCCAAGTTTTCCATGGATTGCGCACACTTCCTCCAAAAGCAGCGCGAATTCGCTTGCATCGCCCGAAACTCATCACTTTGCCCGTGGACAATAAGAGGGTGAGCTTGCGACTCGTCCCTTGCATCTGTTTTGGTCGCTCCCGCTCAGCGACCGGTTTATCCGGTTCAGCACAGACTGTCCGGCGCTGATCGTCGTGAGGGGATCAGGGGATGTCGAGCGTAGATCCTCAGGCCACGCGGCGGAATAACAAGGGGGATGGCTGGGAATGGCATCGGCGGAAGCAGGCTATCAGCGCATGAGCAATCCAATCGATATCGTCGAACAGGTAGCACATACCCACGGCTGGGCGTGTGATCGCACTGCCGATGACGAAGTTACGTTAATCGTAGCGGGGAGCTGGACGGACTATCACCTCTCGCTCAATTGGCGCGACGATCTCGAGGTGCTGCATCTGGCTTGCGCCTTCGATTTCAAGGTGCCGGACAACCGTCTGCCAGAAATTTACAAGCTAATTGCGCAGATCAACGAGCAGCTTTGGCTCGGCCATTTCGATTTTTGGACCCAGGAAGGACTGATCATGTTCCGCCATGGCCTCATGCTCAACGGGGCGCTGGCAACGCCGCCGCAGGTGGAGGCCCTGTTGAAGGCGGCTCTGGAGGCGTGCGAACGGTACTATCAAGCCTTCCAGTTCGTCGTCTGGGCCGGAAAGGAAAGTCGAGAGGCCCTGGTCTCCACGATGTTCCACACCGAGGGTCAAGCTTAGGCTTGCTCCGAAGACGTGCGTCGAGCCCGGCCTCAACGGCACATTGATGACGAGCATCGGAGTAATGCGTTATTCAAGAGAGCCCTCCGAAATAGATCCGGTGGGGTGGATGAGGACCGCACCATGAGGCTGCGGTGACTCGAGTGGAGATCGGTGCGGTGTCGTTGAGCCTGAAGGGCAAGCTGTTACTGGCCGGCGCTGGCAAGATGGGTGGGGCCATGCTGACGGGATGGCTCGATCGCGGCCTAGCGCCCTCACAGATCATCGTGCAGGACCCTGCGCCGCCGCCCGAAAATGCCGAGCTCATTTCGCGGCATGGCATTGAGATGCGGCAGCCGGGTGCCCCCCTGCCAGAGCCGCCCGCGGTGATCCTAGTGGCAGTCAAGCCGCAGATCATGGATCAGGTCTTCCCGGAGCTTGCCACCCAAGCCGGACCGGAGACGTTGGTGTTGTCGATAGCTGCGGGAAAAACGATCGCAAGCTTCGAGGCGCATCTGCCTGCTGGCTCGGCGGTGGCCCGCTCCATTCCCAACACCCCGGCAGCGATCGGTCGGGGGATCACCGTCTGTTGCGCCAACGCTCACGTTTCCCCCAGCCAGCGCGAAATGTGCCAGTCACTCCTGTCGGCCATAGGAGAGGTCGGCTGGGTGGAGGACGAGGGCTTGATCGATGCCGCCACTGCGGTATCCGGCTCGGGTCCAGCCTATGTTTTCCTTCTGGCTGAATGCCTCGCCGAGGCTGGGCGCGCTATAGGCCTCGACGCCGACTTGGCGAAGCGTCTGGCAAATGCAACTGTATCCGGTGCAGGCGAGCTGTTGCGGCAGTCCGGGCTCGAGCCATCGGTGCTGCGGCAGAACGTGACTTCCCCGGGTGGCACGACGGCAGCCGCCCTCGAGGTACTTATGGCGAAGGACGGCCTGCAACCACTCCTCGTCCGCGCCGTTGAGGCGGCGGCGAGGCGTAGCCGCGAGCTCAGTGGCTGAGGTTCACATCAGCCTTTCAAACTCGCCGAGCGACCCTATGTCTTTAGGGCACGGAGGCTTGTCATGTTTGATCAGACACTGCGCGGCCGGATCATCGAAGCGGCCATGAAGCTCGCGAACGAGCGGCCCTGGAAAGACATCACCCTACTCGACACCGCGGAAGCGACCGGCGTCACACTCGTCGATCTTAAGAAGGAGTTCTCGAGCAAATCCGAAATTCTTGCGGCCTTCACCCGGGCGGTCGACGATGAGGTGTTGCGGCGGGCGCCTAAACGCGAGAGCACAACCAGTCGGCGTGATGCCCTGTTCGAGATCCTGATGACGCGGTTCGATGTGCTGGCTCCGTATAAGCAGGCCCTACGCTCGATCGCGGGCGACTTGCGTGCACCGGATCCCGCGTTCGTTTGTGCTTTCCTGGCCTCCCAACACTGGATGTTGCAGGCGGCGGGCATCGAGACCAGCGGCCTCAGGGGGCGCATGAAGGTCGGTGGATTGGCTGGTCTTTACGCATCGGTATTTCGGACTTGGCTCAAGGATGACGATCCAGGACTGGCTCGCACCATGGCGGCACTCGATCGCCGCCTCCGCCGGGGCGAGCGGACTTTGTCCGATATCGAGGACGTCAAAGCCTGCGCTTGCCGCGTGATCGATAGGTTCGCATCGCTTGTACGCCCGAAGCGGCACGCTGAGGTCGGCCCGGAAGCAGGGGCAGGGCCAGCCCCGGAGGAGACCTCCGGCGCAGGCATCTAACGCTGGCGCTTGCCGAATTTGACACGCAGACCTGTTGCGGTGCATCAAGCCGCCACAACCAGCCAATTTGATTTCAGGGGGAAGTTTGCGCCGTGCAACAGAGGTCCGAGCCGTCGACGACAATCACTTACGACGACTTCGCCAAGGTTGACATCCGGGTCGGCACCGTAGTGGAGGCGGAGCCTTACCCGGAAGCGCGCAAGCCGGCGATCAAGCTCAAAATCGATTTCGGGCCCGAAATCGGCATCAAGAAGAGTTCAGCACAGCTTACGGTGCATTACACGCCGGAGGAACTCGTCGGCCGGCAGGTCGCAGCCGTGGTCAACTTCCCTCCACGCCAGATCGGCAAGTTCATGTCGGAAGTGCTGACGCTCGGGTTTCCGGATGCCGATGGCGCGGTCGTGCTCATTGGCCCGGATAAGAAGATCCCGAATGGCGGCAAGCTTTTCTGATTGGGTTGCCGAGCCATTGATCGCATCAGGTCAGGTGGGCTGACTGTTGTCGGCTGAGACGACGAACTGCTCCATCGGCTTTCGAAGCCGCATCCGCACGATTCCGTGCGGTGTGCGAATGGCAAGGCCGACGATCTGCACGTGGTGAATCTGGAACTTCTGCTCGTTCACCGAGAACGTGCGCACCTCATCCAGGTACTGTGCGATAAGCATGCGCCCCACGATGCAGCGGGGCGTTTCTGTGCCAGCATTGATCTGCTCGATGGCCGCGCTCAGTGCCTCTCCGTTCTTGGTCAGCGTAATCACAGCATCGATTTCCGACGGCTGGTCGCAGACTAATCCGCTGGTCAAGAAGACTTGGCCCTTCTCGAGGTTCGCGGCCGATTGACTGTACTCTGGCGCTGAACGCTGGATATCGAGTTCAGCCGCAGGGGCGGTAGCGGAGAGGGCAACAGCGATGGCAGCCGCCGCACCCCACCGAACAGGGTTGATCACGGTTGGCCTCCATTTCTCGTCGTCCCGTTAACCGATGCCGTTCGAGGGAGTTCCGGCGTGTTCCGGCCGAGTTCGCCGCTGGCACTTCGCTACTCGAGACATGCAGGCGAGATAAACTCGCTTTGAGCAGAAATTCCGTAAACCTCACCCTAGGGTTTCCGCTTGGCTGCGGCCGCTCCTCGAACAATAAAGTTCCGGTCCTCGGAGAGTTACAGAATGGCAATATCCCGGCCGTACCATCTGCCTGCGGCTCAACCGCATCACTGTTCAATTCTGATGTGAAGACAAGTCAGCTCTGGGCTGAAACTCACCGCCTCGGAGTCGCCAAAGAGCTATCGTCTTTGCTATCAATGATCGGATCACAGACTCGGTGGAAGGGCGCTGGTGCGCTCCGTCAGAGAGGGGCCATGCAAACACGGCGGCTTTTGCTTGGAATGGCCTACTTGGGTGTCGCTGCAGCGACCGCGGTTGCAACGGCCGTGGCACAGCAGATGACGGCCGTCGCTCCTGCACCGGAGCAAAGCGCCGGAACCCCATCTCTGCTAGGGAGCTACCTTGCCGGTCGGTTCGCTCGCGAGCAGCGCGACACGACCGCGGCTGCTGACTTCTACTCCCGAGCCCTCAGCCGCGATCCCGAGAACGAGGTGCTCATCGAGCAGACGTTCCTGATGGAAGCGACCGAGGGCGACTGGGTTCGAGCGATCGAGCTTGCTCAAGTCCTGGTGGCGACTCAGGGCACGCATCGCATGGCCCGTCTCGTGCTCGGGCTGAACGCATTCAAGGCCGGTAACTACGAAGCAGCCGACCAGCATTTCCGCGCCGCAAGTTCAGGCCCCATCGGAGAGCTGACCGCCTCGCTGGCGCGCGCGTGGGTCAAGCTGGCGATCGGTGACGTCGACGGCGCGTTGGGGTTGCTCAACACCAAACAGCAGGCGGAGTGGGCCCAGTTCTACATCCGCTATCATCGTGCGCTCGTCGCTGATCTCGGGCGACGGCCCTCTGAAGCGAGGAAGGCGTACGACCTCGTATTCAAGATGGACGCGCGTACGCCGCGAACGGCTATGGCCTATGCCCAGCACTTGGCCAAGGCCGGCAACCTGAAGCTCGCCAAGGCAATCCTGAGAGAGCACCTGAGCAAGACCGGAGGTGATGGCCATCCGACGTCGCGGGACCTCTACAACCGACTCAATGCGGGCGAGAAGGTCTCGCTCATCGTCAATACCGTAGAGGAGGGCATGGCCGAGGTCTTCTACGGGCTCGGTGAGGCGCTGACGGGTGAGGGGGGCGTCAGCATCGGTGCGCTCTATCTGCAGATGGCGCTCTACCTCCGGCCGGATTTCCCGTTTGCGCTGGCGGCATTGGCCAACGTCTACGAGACCACAAAACGGCATGAAGAAGCGATCGCCGTTTACGAGAGAATTCCTGCTGGCACTCCGCTCGAAACGTCCGTCGAGATCCGCAAAGCAATCAATCTCAACCTCCTGGAGCGGACGGACGAGGCCAAGGCGCTGCTCGACCGGCTGCTCGAGAAAAAGCCTGATGATCTGCGGGTGCTGGACGCCGTAGGTACAATCCTGCGCGGGCGGAAACGCTACGAGGAGGCCATCGACTATTACACGAAAGCCATCAAGCTTATCGACAAGCCGGAGAAGAGGCATTGGGTTTACTGGTACGCTCGCGGCACGTGCTACGAGCGGATCAAGCAATGGCCGAAGGCAGAGGCCGATTTGCAGAAGGCCCTGCAACTCAATCCCGACGAGCCGCTGGTGCTCAACTACCTTGGCTATTCTTGGATCGATCAGAACCAAAACCTGAAAAAGGGCCTGGAGCTGATCGAGAAGGCCGTGGCGTTGAAGCCAGATGACGGCTACATCGTCGACAGCCTTGGTTGGGCCCACTACAAGCTGGGCAACTATGAGGAAGCGGTCCGATTCCTGGAGCGCGCCGTGGAGCTCAGGCCCGAGGATCCCGTTCTCAACGATCACCTCGGAGACGCGCTGTGGCGCGTGGACCGGAAGCGGGAGGCCCGGTATCAATGGCAGCACGCGCTGACCCTGAACCCCGAGCCGGAAGAGGTGGAGAAGATCAAGGCCAAGCTGAAAAATGGCCTGCCCGATGAGCCCGCCGCGGAAACACCTGCAAAGAGCCGCCAGGCGGCAAGGGACGCGAGGAGCGAAAAGCAGGCTCGTTGAGAGCTAGTCTCTGGGACACCGGTTGATTTGGCGCTCGCCCGGTTAGGCGCATGGCTGAAGGTGAACGGGTGGACAAACCGGGCAACATCGTCGAGCGCGCGCGCGCCAAGATCAATCTGACCTTGAGCGTGGTCGGGCGGCGGGCGGACGGCTACCACGAGCTGCGAAGCCTAGTCGTATTCGCTAACGTTGGCGACACGGTAACGCTCCAGCTCGGCGCCCCTCCCAATGTGTCGGTTGCAGGGCCGTTCGGTGCCGACATCACAGGCCGCAACCTCGTTGCTGAAACGCTAGCCAAGCTCGGGCAGAGGGAGCCCCGATTGCAGCTTGGTTCTGTGGAGATCGAGAAAAACCTGCCTGTTGCGGCCGGTCTCGGCGGAGGCTCTGCCGATGCTGCGGCTCTGCTGCGCGCCATCCGGCGTGCCAATCCCGAAAACGCCGACACGTTCGACTGGATCGGGTTCGCGGCGGAACTTGGGTCCGACGTGCCGGTGTGCTTCGTAAATCGGCCGTCGCTGATGTGGGGAAGGGGCGAGAAGGTTCTTCCGCTGACGAGTTTGCCATCACTGGCAGCGGTTCTGGCGAACCCTGGAGTGCCCGTTCCGGCGGACAAGACCACGCAAGTCTTCCGGCGGCTTTCGGCTCCACCGATCCCCGAGACATTGCCTGATCCGGAGCCACCGCCGTCTATCACGCGGCCCGAGGACGCCATTGCCTTTGCTCGAGCCCACACGAACGATCTCGCAGAGCCGGCGCGCGACGTGATTCCTGCTTGCCGGGAGGTCGAAGCCGCTCTTGCGTCCTGTGACGGTTGCCAGCTGGCTCGCATCTCGGGTGCTGGCCCGACGTGCTTCGGGCTTTTCCTCTCCACCGAGGCAGCGCAGGCGGCTGCTCAACAGCTTTCGCGGTCCCATCCGAATTGGTGGGTACGGTCCGTTACGCTGGGGTGACAACCGAAACCTTAGTCCCTGTGTTCGGGGGCACCGCCGCGTGCTAGAGATGCGGCATGCAAGCGTTCGGGACCGATGGATCAGGAGCATGGTGATGCGGCTCCAGGGCAAGATCGCATTCTGCACGGCATCTGGCGCCGGGATAGGGCGGGCGACGGCGATTGCGTTCGCGCGCGAGGGCGCACGCGTGATCGCCACCGATATCGATGGGAGCAAGCTGAAGGGCCTAGAGGAGGAAGGCGTCGCCGAATGCCTGGAGCTCGATGTTCGCGATACTGCCTCTATCGAGGCGCTCGCGAAGCGCTTCTCGCCGGTCGACGTCCTCTTCAACGCAGCCGGCTTCGTTCACCACGGCACTGTGCTCGACTGCACGGATGACGAGTGGGAATTTGCCTTCGATCTCAACGTCCGCTCCATGCATCGCACGATCAGGGCCTTCTTGCCGGGCATGCTCGAAAACGGAGGCGGGTCGATCATCAACGTCGCATCCGCCGCTGGCTCCATCCGCGGCATCCCCAACCGCTACATCTATGGGACCACCAAGGCAGCCGTGATCGGGCTAACCAAATCCGTCGCGGCGGATTTCATCCGAAGGGGAATCCGCTGCAACGCCATCTGTCCCGGCACCATACAGTCGCCTTCGCTTGAGGAGCGCGTCGCCGCGCTTGCGAAAACGGTCGGCAGCGTCGAGAAGGCCCGGCAAATGTTCATCGACCGGCAGCCGATGGGGCGCCTTGGGTTGCCCGAGGAGGTGGCCGCCGTGGCCGTTTACCTCGCCTCGGACGAAAGCGCCTTTACGACCGGCACCACCATGCTCGTCGATGGGGGCTTTGCACTGTGACGGGGCGTGGTAGGGCTTTCCCTGGCCCCCTTACGGATCGATGGTCGCCTGCATTACCAACCTGATTGCCGAGGCTCGAGACTGATGCCGCGCTTTGCTGCAAATCTCAGCATGATGTTCACCGAGGTGCCGTTCTTGGACCGCTTCGAGGCAGCTGCCAAAGCTGGTTTCAAGGGCGTCGAGTTTCTCTTTCCTTACGACCACTCGGCGAAGGAAATCGCGGCGCGGCTGGAGGCCAACGGCCTTACACTGGCGCTCTTCAACCTGCCGCCTGGAGATTGGACCAAAGGCGAGCGCGGCCTCGCGGCGATGACGGGACGGGAGGCCGACTTCGAGGCTGCCTTACGCCAAGCGCTCAGCTATGCGGAAGCGCTCCGGTGCCCCCGCGTTCACGCCATGGCCGGCCTTGTCCATCACGGCACCTCTCGCGCTACCTACGTCGCAAATCTGCGAAAAGCTGCGCGTATGGCGAAGGATTTCGGGGTTGAAGTGATCATCGAGCCGATCAACACGCGCGACATTCCAGGCTACTTCCTGAACCACACGAGCGAGGCGCGGGCGATCATCTACGAGGTCGGCGAGCCCAACCTCGGGCTCCAGTTCGATATCTATCACCGGCAGATCGTGGACGGCGACGTCGCGACCGCGATCCGTGAGTACGCTCATCTGACGCGTCATTACCAAATCGCCAATCCTCCGGATCGGGGCGAGCCGGACGAGGGCGAGCTCAACTACGCGTGGCTGTTCAAGCTGATCGATGAAACCGGTTTCGATGGCTGGATCGGCTGCGAGTACAGACCACGGCGCGGCACTGTCGAAGGATTGAAATGGGTCGAGAGGTGCGGTGTCCGCCTCGGCTGAGCCCACCCGGAAGCTCGGCCACAAACGACCTCAAGGGAGGAGCGACGTCATGAAAGTCCTGATCATCGGCGGGGCCGGCATGATTGGCCAGAAATTGGCGCAACGCTTGGCGCGGGATGGCAGCCTCGCCGGCCGACCGATCACCAGCGTAGTGTTGCACGATGTCGTCGAGGCTCAGCGTTGCCGCGACTGTCCATTTCCGATGACCGTCAAGGTGGGTGACCTCTCCCGGCCAGGGGAGGCCGATGAGCTGGTGGCCGACAAGCCGGACGTGATCTTCCATCTCGCCGCTGTTGTCTCGGGCGAAGCTGAGCTGGATTTCGACAAGGGCTATCGCATTAATCTAGACGGCACGCGATATCTGCTCGAAGCTGTTCGCAAGGCCGGCAATAAGCCACGCGTCGTGTTCACCAGCTCCATCGCTGTGTTCGGTGCCCCGTTTCCCGAGGCGATCGGCGATGAGTTCTTTACGACGCCGCTCACTTCCTACGGGACGCAGAAAGCCATCGGCGAGCTGCTGCTGGCGGATTACACGCGTAAAGGATTTCTCGACGGCATCGGCATTCGGCTTCCGACGATTTGCGTCAGGCCGGGCAAGCCCAACAAGGCCGCCTCGGGCTTCTTCTCGAGCATCATCCGCGAGCCGTTGGCTGGGCAGGAGGCCGTGCTTCCCGTGTCCGAGGACGTGCGCCATTGGCACGCAAGTCCGCGGGCTGCTGTAGGTTTTCTGTTGCATGCTGCAGCGCTCGACGGCGAGACCGTTGGCCCCAGGCGCAACCTGACGATGCCGGGCGTGTCCGTGACCGTCGGCGAGCAGATCGAGGCCCTACGCAAAGTCGCTGGCGACAGGGTCGTGGCGCGTATTCGCCGTGAGCCGGACCCGCTGATCATGCAGATCGTGTCCGGATGGCCGCGCAATTTCGACGCGCGGCGGGCTATCGAGCTAGGCTTCCGAGCGGATTCGAGCTTCGAGGAGATCATCCGCATACATATCGAGGACGAGCTCGGTGGGACCATAGCATAATTGTGAAGTGCTGCGAGGCCGGCGGTGCGGGCGCCCCTGGTAAGGCTGTTCCCCGGCCCCCATTTGTTGAAAGATGCGAAAGCACTAGAACAGTCGGCTAACATCAGGTGCGAGGCGCACACCAGCTTTACGCCTCCGACAGACAGACGAGGAGCTCATCCGTGCCAGGCGGGATGAGGCATTCAGTATGCAGACGAGGGGTGATTCACCCTATTGGCGCCACAGTGTTCGGCGCTAACGTTCTGTCGATCACGCGAGGAGTGACTGCGCGATGGCGACATTTGAGTCACGCTCCGAAGTGTTCGTCGCGTTCCGTCGTGGTGAGCGAAGAGCCATTCCTGCGGGGATCGGGTTCGTGATTCTCGGGAGGTGCGCAGCTGGCTCCGATCGAGAAAGCAGCACCGACGATCACGTCGTCGCTCTAACAACTGCCTCGAGCAGATTCGCTACGAGATGATTCATCGAGGGCACACTATGCCGAACGGTTCAGACTCAGCGCTGGGATTGACGCGGGACGCGGCGACAGCTTCCGATGCGCAGCCGGAAAAGCCATCGGCACGAGCTCCCTGGCAGGGACGCTATCCATCGAACGGCCAGGCCAATGGCGTGCGGTCGAACGGCTCCGGTTTGGTTCCCGGCGAGCTGAAGGCGCAAGGCGATACCCCGACGTTCCGGGACCGGGCACGGACCGTGCTTCCGGTCGAGTATCAGGGCCGCGAGGTTGTTTTCGAGGCCCATGCTTACGAGGACGACTCGGCATCCTACCAGGCGCTGGCCCTTGTTTACCGTGGGACATCACCGTCGAGCGCGGACGAGCTGCCGCTCGTGCGAGTGCACAGTGGTTGCGCGACGGGTGACATCTTCCATTCTCTCCGCTGCGACTGTCATGCCCAGCTCCAAAAAGCGATAGGACGCGTCATCAAAAGCCGGATTGGGGCGATCATCTATCTGCCTCATCATGAGGGGCGCGGTATCGGCCTCGTTGCGAAGATAAAGGCTTATGCGGAGCAGGACCGAGGCCTCGACACCGTGGATGCGAACCTTTCGATCGGCGCACCCGTCGATGCCCGGGATTATACGCTTGCCGCGAAGATCCTTAAGGACCTGGGCCTCACCGAGATCAGACTGCTGACGAACAATCCTCTCAAAGTTGAGGCGCTTCAGCAGCTCGGAATCAAGGTCGCCGAGCAGATTCAGCACGCCACATCACCATCCCGCTACAACGCGCGCTATCTCGCGACCAAGCGGGAAAGAATGGCGCACAAGCTGTGATCAGCGGTTGAAAGTCCGCGCAGCTCGAACGTCCGGCCATTCAAGGTCGGGAGATTGCTTCTCGGACAGCACAGCTATAGTACCCGGAGTGCTGGCAGAAGCTGCCTAGCGTGGTAGGAGTTGCGTTGGTCCAACGTAATCGAATGGGGAGAAACGCATGACCATCACACGTCACGAACCAACGGAGATCCTATCCAATGTGGTGGAGGCGAACGGCTTCGTGTTTACAGCCGGAGTTACCGCCAAAGATACAAGCCAGGACGCGAAGGGCCAGACCGAGGAGATTCTCAAAGAGATCGATAGACTGTTGAGTTTGTGCGGTACTGACAAGAGCAAGATCGTCTCTACAACCATTTGGGTGTCGGATATTCGTTACCGCGAGCCGATGAATGAAGTCTGGCGCGCTTGGACTGGTGGCAAGGACCTTCCGGGGCGTGCTTGTGTCGAAGCGAAGCTCGCGGATCCGAAGCATTTAGTTGAAATCGCTGTGATTGCCGCGAAGTAGATTGCACCGATGGGCCGGATTACATCAATTTTTCCGGCCCTACTCCAGAAGACCTCATGAGCAAAAGCCAACGCAGACCTCCGGCCCGGCGCGCGCAATTCAAGCATTTCAACCTGATACCTACGCGCTGGATGGACAACGACGTCTACGGCCACGTCAATAACGTGGTGTACTACTCGTATTTCGATACGGTTGTTAATCGGTATCTGATCGATTCAGGCGGGCTCGATTATCATTCGGGTGAAACCATCGGCGTCGTCGTCGAGACCAGTTGCCGCTTTCACCGTTCCTTCTGCTTTCCCGAGGACATTGAAGCCGGTTTGCGCGTCGCCCATCTCGGCAACTCGTCCGTTCGTTACGAGATAGGGCTGTTCGGCGTCGGCGAGGACGAGGCTCGCGCCGATGGCCATTTCGTCCATGTGTTTGTCGATCGGGCGACACGTCGGCCGACACCGATGCCCGATCGGATGCGGATCGCATTAGCGCGTCTCGCCGACGGTTGAGGCGTCGGCGGTCTTGCCAGTCGGCGTAGGCCGGTGCGGCCCCTGAATGCTGACCCGGCATTTTTTCTGCCCGAAACGATCAGTTTACTGCGTATATTGAAGCCCACCGATGCTTCGACGGCGTTTGCGCAATTAGACATATCACCCTGAAACATCAGTGTTTCAGCATTCTGCTTATTTTGCATTTTTGCGGTCTGGAAAACCTGTTGATTTCTTCACGCCGCATTAGTTATGCTCAAGGTGGGGAGGTGGTTTGGGGCAAGCCTCGCGAGAGGGGAGTTATCGCGAGGAAACTCTGGCCAATCACCGGCGATTGACAGGAGCTTTGCCGTTCTGGCGGCGTACCTTGGTATCAAGGTGCGGACGGGGGAATTGTATGCGTACCGTCGTCGTCATAGGAACTCGACCGGAAGCTATAAAAATGGCGCCGGTCATCAAGGAACTTAAATTACGCTCGGCAAGAAAATCGGAAACTTTCGTTATTTCCACGGGGCAGCATCAGGAGATGATGCGTCCCATTCTCGAGTTGTTTCGAATAAATCCGGATTTCGATTTGGACCTGATGCCAAAATGCGGGTCCATCAATTCTCTTTTCTCGACCGTCGTGAGGGAGATGGACGACATACTCGCGAGCGTCAGTCCGGATTTCATTCTCGTTCATGGTGATACCACATCTGCAGCTGCTTCCGCGCTCGCAGCTTTTCATCGAAAAATAAAAATCGGGCACGTCGAAGCGGGCCTCAGAACTGGTCGGCTCGATGCGCCCTTTCCAGAGGAGGCCAATCGCCGAATTATTGCACAGCTGACTCATCTGCATTTCGCACCTACCGAGACGGCACGATCGCGATTGATTTCAGAAGGAGTACCGAGAAGTCGGATCGTGGTAACCGGGAATACAGTCATTGATGCGTTGCAGTTCGTGTTGGCACGCCTGCGTAATGAAGCTGCGCTTAGGCGACAGCTGGACGAAAAATACCGCTTTTTCGAATGTTCTCAGCACATCATCTTGGTTACTGGACATCGTCGCGAAAACTTCGGTGCTGGCTTGGACAGGATATGTGAGGCGCTCGCGCGTCTAGCGCAAAGACAGGGTTGCGCAATCGTCTTTCCAGTTCACCTCAATCCTGAGGTGCGGAGAGCTGTTCTTGAGCGGCTCGGTGGTATGCCGAACATTCATCTCATTCCCCCCGCCGATTATGTCGAGTTCGTCTACTTGATGTTGCGCAGCACTGTCATCCTGACGGACTCTGGTGGCGTCCAGGAGGAGGCGCCCAGCCTCGGAAAGCCGGTGCTCGTCATGCGCGACGTGACCGAGCGACCCGAGGCGATTGCGTCGGGCTTGGCGCAGCTCGTCGGAACTGAGCCGGAGAAAATCGTCGGGGCTGCCCAGGAGATTATTTTCAGGGGCGGCGTGCGTTCAACGCCATCCGCCCGCAATCCATTCGGCGATGGACGCGCTGCTGAGCGGATCGTGAGCGCTATCCTCGCCGCATCACAATCCAGTAGGGATTCAGAGGTTATTTGCAGCTTCAACGATGCGGAGAGTGTTAAGCGAGTAGACGACCGTATTTTCGATCGCATGCCGCTCAACACTCTGCAATCAACAGAAGCGGAAAGGAGGATAGCGCATTAAGGCGGGCCACTGGCGTGGCAGCGGGGAGGTGCCGGACGAGCTTTGGGGGAGTCTCTTTGCGCGGAGTAAGAGTTCGTCCGGCATTTTATCGGGTTGACGAGTATGCGTATCATTTGTGTACCTGCCGTTGTGACAGCATGTGTTGCCGTTTTCGCAGCCGCGATGCCGGATGTGGCTGCAGGTCAAAATCTCCAATTAGCTCGGTCAGATATCACCACCGTTTTTGGGTATTACGGTGTCACCCATGGCAACAGCCAGCGGCGATTTACGACAGCCTGGGGTAACGCATACTTCTCGAGCGGATTGGGAGCGCACGCCGAAGCGCATGTTATGTCCCGGGAGGACACGGCTGCATTTTTTGCCGGCGGCCTTTCGTGGAGCAGCGACCGTGCTGAGGTGCGCGGTTGGGTCGGCACCAGCACTGACAACTTCAACACCTTACCTGAATATTATGCACGTCTCGAGGCCTCCTATTCGTCCGCACCTGAGTGGGGGCTCGTCTTCAGGCCTGCGGTGACCTATCGGCAATTTCGCAATGACGCCGAGGAGGCGATCGCGGATATCGAGATCGCAAAATATGCTTCCCTTGAAACGGGCCACCTCGTGTTCACTGTCATGGCCCGGGGCATCGTCATAGATCCCGGGCGCCATATCAGCGGAGCCTTCGGCGCCGGCTTGCTCTATGCTCAAACGGGTAAGGTTTCTGTTGGGATCTCCATTGAAGGTGGGCGCGCGAGCTACGATGGGCTCCTTGGCCCGGGCGAACTCGACGAGTCTTATTTCACCATCCGTCCCTCGGTGTCTTTCTATTTGACAGAAGGGTTGGAGCTGGTGGGTATGATGGAATACAGCAGCCGCCAATCTTACGACCTTTACGGCGGACATGTCGGACTGAAATTCCGGTTCGATTGAGCAAGAGAATGGTCCGCCTATCATGATCGTTCTGGAAGGTGTGGTTCTTCTCGCCGTTCTTATGGGGCTGTGTCTTGCCGCGCGGCAATACACGCTTTCCTGGCGTGTCGCTACAGGAGCAGGCGACGAATGCTCCGAGAAAAAAACGGGCTATCCTGAGAACAACCGCGACTGGCCGACAGTTTCAATTCTGATCCCGGTACATAACGAGGAGGCTGTCTTAGGCGGCTGCCTAGCGGCAATGACCGCGCTCGATTATCCGACGGACAAGCTCACCATCGTCGTCATCAACGACCGCTCGACCGATCGCAGTGGGGCAATAGCCGAGGCTTTCGCCGTCCGTGATGCACGGATCAAAGTTCTGCATCGTGAGGCGACAGCTCCGCCCGGGAAGGCTGCCGCCATTGCCGATGGAACGGAATTCACGAACTCGGAAATTCTCGTTCTCTTCGACGCCGATTACCTGCCGCCGCCAGAATTGTTGAAAGAGCTCGTCTCGCCATTTGAGGACGAACACGTGGGCGCCACTATGGGTCGGGTCGTGCCTTCAAACGCCGATGCCAACGTGCTGACGAGGCTGCTCGATCTTGAGCGGCGCGCTGGATATGGCGTCGATCAAACTGGCCGTGAGCTGTGGCATCTGCTTCCGCAATTTGGCGGAACGGTTGGTGGTATCCGGCGGTCCGCCCTCGAAGCTGTCGGCGGTTGGCGCGCGGGGCATCTGGCTGAGGATACGGATTTGACATTCCGGCTCGTCCTCGGTGGCTGGCGTGTGGCTTATCTTAATCATGCGCGCTGCCACGAGGAGGTGCCGCAGGAGTCCGCAAGCCGTTTCCGGCAGGTGCGCCGCTGGGCTTACGGTCATAACCAATGTCTGTTCGAGCATTTGGGTAGCGTGCTGTGTTCGCCGCGGCTCAGCTTTGCGCAAAAGCTCGACGGGGCCTTGATACTCAATTTTTATTTTTTTCCTGCTTGTGCGCTGCTGGGCACTGTGGTGGCCATTCCGCTGCTCGCTTTCCGCGCTGATGATACCTCTACCTGCGTGTTGTGGGATATCCTCGAGCCGTTGCTCGCATTCGCGGTTCTGGCGCCCTATACCCAGGTCATGGTCGCGGCCCGTGCCGATGGGCAGCGGCACGTAGCTCGAGCCCTCCCTTTGTTGTTCATTTCAGCGAGCCTGTCGCTGTGCGCGTCTGTTGCTGGACTTGCGCTCTTATTGCGCAACAGCCTCTCCGGTCTGACCCTTGAATGGGATAAGACCCGCCGATACCGCACGGCATGAGCATCGCGCTTTCAACGGGCGCGTTGCCCGATAGCCGACTGCTCATAGGGGTCTCAATCCTTGGCGCCTACATTGGCGCGCTCATGATCCTATTCCGCTGGTTTTCAGTGAGCTGCGCGAGTCATATCCTTTCAGTCGAGCCGAGCCGCCCGCGAGTGCGCTCCCAACCGACTTCATGGTGGCGATCTGTCCTTCGACTGGCCTGGATTTCGGGTGCTGCGGGAGTCCCGCTGATCGCCGAGGTCAATGCGCTGAATCAGCTTGCCGCCACTTTCGTTCCCGGAGTGCAATGCGGCGATGGCTGGCTTTTCATCCGCCGCTGCACGATGGAGGTCGCAGAGTCGGTTTCGCCCCGCGGCGCCAGCGCTGTCATTCTGATTGGTTGTGCCCTGAGCTTCCTTGCCGGCTCTCGATTGATCAGCCGCACGGCTTACTTTCCTTTTGCTGTGCTGGCGCTGGGGATCGCCTCGTTCGCAGCAGGGATCGACATTCTAACGGGAATCGATGGACCCGCGCGGCCTTCGCTCATTTTTCGGTTTTCCAGCGCACTGGCTTTGACGGCAGCCGGAGGATTTGCACTCGGCGCGCTCATTCTGCGCACGAATTCAATCGCGGCCTATGTCCACGCGATGCTCGTCCATGCGGTGGGGGCTTCAATCAGAATTCTAGGTGCACTCGCGCTGCTGATGCTGTGGCCATTTCTTCCTCCTGCATCAGCCGTCGCCATCATGATTTTGATAATTGTGCCCGGCGTTGCGACCGCGCTCACGGCCGCAGCGGTCCTTTCCATTGCCCCTGACGATGAGCAGCAGTCAGCGTGACCAGCACCCAATATCTCGACAGTCGATTGATGATCAAGCTGTTCGCGGGGAGCAGCCAGGGAATTACGAGGCGCAAAACGAAAAGCTTCCCGACGATATGTCGGGAAGCCCGTTCTGATCATCTCAACTCGAGAGCGGTTCGTTCTTTAAATTTCGAAATCGCCGCCCCAATCACCTGCGTCCCAGCCACCATCGTCCGGCTCATAGTCGGCGTCCTGGAGATGGGCGTCGTCGTGGTCACTCGTGTTGTCATCGGCTGCTTGCTGGGCCTGAGGCTGCTCCGGCTGGCTGGCAGCATCATTGGTCGGTGGAGGGGCTGCCTGCGCGGATGATCCGCCGCCCAGCATGCTGGAAATGGTGTTGGCGAGAAGCATGCCGCCAGCGACACCGGCCGCAGTTGCCATCGCCGACTGAAGAAAGCTGCCCTGCTGCTGCCCTTGTGCCTGTTGGCCAAGAGGACCTCGGGTCTGCGGCGCGCCGATCGGTCCGCTCCTGCCCCCTGGTGCCGCGTTCAGGCGGGCACCGGCGTTCGGCACACTGCCGCTTGCCGGCGTGCGCTGGGCAGGTGCCGCTGGGCGAGCCCCGCCAAACAGCCCGCTGAGAAAGCTGCCGGATTGAGCTGGGGCCTGGGCCGCCTGCGCTTCCAGCTCCTCGACCCGAGCTTCAAGCTCACGGATGCGCTGATCGGCTTGCTGGAGGGCATGCTCCTGAACGAGCACCGACTGCACCAGCATGTAGGCCGCATCGGGGATCTGTTGCACGGACTCGTTGATCAGAGCTTCCGCTTCAGGATCCTTTTGCGGACTACCGAAGGAGCGCATGCGGTCGAACAGACCGGAAATGAGCTGGCGTTCGTCTGGGGTCATCCCTCTCTCCTGGCGGTTAACCACGGCGACTGATGTAAGGAATCGCGAGGGCCTCGCAAGGGGCCTTGAGCACTTTTTTCGAGCTTCAGCGTGACCGCTGATCGGCTAGAAGAGGGCGCCCCGGGCAGCTACGGGCCAGACCGCCTCCACGTGCGCATCCCGCAACCGCGGACCGCGGACGCAGACGTACCAGTCATGCAAATTGACTGTTGGATCGCAGTGGCCTGGGATCAGGAGCACTTTGTCGCCAAGCCTTGGCTTGAGCTCACATTCGGCCAAATCAAGGACGCCGTGCTCATCTGACGGCCGATGGTATTTTGCTCCGGGCAGCTCCGGCACGTCGGGAAACCCTGAATCATTGCTCAGTGCCTTGTGTCCCGCATCGACGACAGCGCGGTTCGGCTCCGGCACACTCATGACGGTCGCCAGCACGAACAGGGAATGTTCGAATGTATCGAAGCTCGAACCGTCCGGGTTTTGATTCCGGCCGTAGTCGGCATCCATAAACACGTAGGAGCCCGGCTGTAATTCGTTCCAAATGCCGCTTGCGGCCTCGAGCTCCAACGTGCCGGTGCCTGCGCCACCGATAATGCGGCAGGTGAGGCCAACCCGGTCCAGCTCGGCGACAGTTTCCTTTACGCGCTCGCCCGCGACGGAGATGGCCTCTCGACGCTCCGCATATGTGCGAAAATGCTGCGCCGCGCCGTAATAGGCCTGCAGACCGCCGAATGTGAGGTGAGGCGAGGCTGCGATTGCGGAGGCAAGCTCTGCCGCGGGACGGCCAGGAGGGATGCCGCAGCGGCGGCCGCCACAATCGATTTCAACCAACACCTCGAGGCGCACACCTGCACGGGCCGCCGCTTTGGCAAGCTCACGAACGTTGTCGTGGCTGTCTGTGCACACTGCGACTCGGGCTTCGTGCGCCAGCCAGGCCAGCCGGTCCAGCTTCCGCGCACCGGCTATTTCGTTCGTAATCAGCACATCGCGGATGCCACCACGGATCATGATCTCTGCTTCAGAGATCTTTTGGCAGCAGACGCCGACGGCTCCGTGTGCGAGCTGCTTGTGCGCGATTAGCGGAGACTTGTGGGTTTTCGCATGCGGCCGGATGCGAATGCCGTACCGCTGCGCTAGATCCTCCATGCGCTTGAGATTGCGCTCGAGCGCATCGAGGTGGATGACGAGCGCTGGTGTGTCGATGTCAGCAAACGGCATGCCCGGCTCCGCGGGCGGAGGCATCGTCACTTCGCGTTGTCCTTTCGGTCTGGCGGCGTGTCACCGGCTTGCGGGTAGCGGCCCGTGTCGAGCAGCCGTGACATGTATTCCTCATACGACAGGCCGGCTGCCGCGGCGCGGCGCAGGCGGAACAGCAAGATATCGCGTGGCGGTGTTTTCCAAACCTCGGCGTGAGCCTGCTTCCAGGCATGCCGCACGTACAACAGCTTGCCCGGCGGCTCGTCGTCGTCCAGCGGCGGACCGCCATTGTGGCCAATGCCGAAGGTCGGCCACTCTTTAGGCCGAACCCAGTATCGCTCCTTGATCACACGCCGCTCCTGCCGCGGCTAAAGACACCTGATCCTGCAAAGCAGATGGCGCTGCAACTCGTCTCGACACGGTAACGAAAACAGGAAGGCGAGGACTACGGCATCCCACCCGCTCCCAGATTGGCCTCTTCAACCTCGCTCGCAACGATCGTCCCGCCGCCGACCGCCTCGGCGAATTTGGTGAAGAAGTTGTCTGCATTCTTCTTGGCGACGCTGTTGATGAGGCGCGAGCCGAGCTGGGCGATCTTGCCCCCCGCATTAGCCTCGACATCGTAGATGAGGCGCGTGCCACCGTCTTCAGCGGGTTCGAGACGGACCGCAGCCCCGCCTTTGGCGAAGCCGGCAACGCCGCCCTCGCCCTCACCGCTGATCTTGTAACTGTTCGGAGCGTCGATGTCGCTCAGAGTGACTTTGCCTTTGAAGCGCGCATTGACGGGGCCGATCTTGACCCGTGCCACGGCCCGGAAGGCGTTCTCGCCATCAGGTTCGAACGTTTCACAGCCGGGAATGCAGATCTTGAGCACTTCGGGATCGTTGAGCATCGCCCAGACACGTTCCCGGTCGGCTGCGAGGACGACCTCGCCACTCATGTTGACGGCCATGATGAAGTGTTCCGATTTGCAGTTCCCTAGGCTGTCGAAAGTGAGGCCGCAGCGGCCTCAACCGCACGCCGGGCCATCACCGTCACGAGATGAGCGCGGTAGTTGGCGTCGGCGTGGATATCGGAGTTCATGAGCGAAGGATCGACGCTGATGCCTTTGAGGGCATCCGGCGTGAACGAGTTCGCCAGCGCCGCTTCCATGTCCGTGGCGCGGAAAACGCCGTTCTGGCCCGCTCCCGTGACGGCGACACGCACGCCTTGCGGCCCCTTCGCGACCGCGACGCCCACCATGGCGTAACGCGAAGCCGGGTTCGGGAACTTGGCATAGGCGAACCGCTCTGGGATCGGGAAGGACACTCGAGTGATGATCTCATCTTCCTCGAGCGCCGTCGTGAACAGGCCCTGGAAGAAGTCGTCAGCGGCGATCTCCCGCTTGTTCGTGTGGAGCGTCGCGCCGAGCGCCAGAACCGCCGCTGGATAGTCGGCAGCGGGGTCGTTGTTGGCCAGCGAGCCGCCGATGGTGCCGCGGTTACGGACGTGCGGGTCGCCGATGCTTTCCGCGACCTTGCAAAGTCCCGGGATCGCGGCGGCCACTACGGAGCTTTCGGCAACCTCCGCGTGGGTGCTCAGCGCGCCGATTACCAATCGGTCTCCGGCGCGTTCAATGCCCTTCAGCTCCGAAAGCCCGCGCAGATCGACGACAAGAGGAGGGCTCGCAAGGCGCTGCTTCATGGTCGGGATCAGCGTCTGGCCGCCCGCCAGCAGCTTGGCGCCGGATCCATCGGATAGAAGGGCGGCCGCTTCGCTCACGGTGCTGGGCCGCTGATAGTCAAAAGCGTACATGTCGCGCCTCCCTTATTCCGCCGCCATCTTCCGCACCGAAGCCTGCGCCGCGCGCCAGACGGCCTGCGGCGTCGCCGGCATGGAGATGTTCTCATGCCCCAGCGCATTGGTGATGGCATTGATGAGCGCAGCAGGTGCCGCGATGGCACCCGCCTCGCCGCATCCTTTGATGCCCAGCGGGTTGGATGGGCACGGCGTGTTCGTCATCGCGACATTAAACGAGGGCAGGTCGTCAGCCCGTGGCATGCAGTAATCCATGAAGCTTGCCGTCAAAAGCTGGCCGGATGAGTCATAAACGGCACCTTCGAGCAGTGCCTGTCCGACCCCCTGGGCGATGCCGCCGTGGACCTGGCCCTCGACGATCATCGGATTGATGATGACGCCGAAATCGTCGACCGCCGTCCAACGGTCGATGCGCGTGACGCCGGTCTCGGGATCGATTTCCACCTCGGCGATGTGCACGCCGGACGGGAAGGTAAAGTTCTGGGGATCGTAAAAGTAACTTTCCTTCAGGCCCGGCTCGATCTCCGAGCTGTCGAACTTGTGGGCGATATAGGCCTGCAGAGCGACCTCGCCGAACGTCATCGACTTGTTGGTGCCGCGGGCCGAGAAGACGCCATCGTTGAAGTCGACCGTTTCCTCAGGCACCTCCATGCAGCGCGCGGCGATCTTGGTCGCCTTGGTCACCACCTTGTCGAGCGCCTTGGAGATGGCCGACATGCCGACCGCGCCTGAGCGCGAGCCGTAGGTGCCCATGCCCATCTGCACCTTGTCGGTATCGCCGTGGATGATCGAGATCTGATCGATGGGGATGCCGAGGCGGTGCGAGACGAGCTGGGCGAAGGTCGTCTCGTGGCCTTGGCCGTGGCTGTGTGAGCCGGTGAGCACTTCGACCGTGCCGATTGGATTGACCCGCACCTCTGCCGACTCCCATAGCCCAACGCCCGCGCCGAGCGACCCCACCGCCCTGCTGGGTGCGATGCCGCAAGCCTCGATGTAGGCCGAGAAGCCGATGCCGCGCAGAAGCCCCTTGCGCTCGCTTTCGGCCTTCCGCTGACCGAAATTGGCGTAGTCGGCAAGCTCGAGCGCTTTTTTCATACAGGCGGCATAGTCGCCCGCATCGTAAGTCATGATGACCGGGGTTTGATGCGGGAAGCTCTTGATGAAGTTCTGCATCCGGAACTCGGCGGGATCCTTGCCGAGTTCACGCGCTGCGACCTCCACCAGCCGTTCGACGACGAAGGTGGCCTCAGGCCGGCCAGCGCCACGGTAGGCATCTACCGGAGCGGTGTTGGTGTAGACGCCGTCCACCTCGCAGTAGATTGCGGGAATGTCGTACTGCCCCGACAGCAAGGGCGCATAGAGATACGTCGGGACCGACGATGAGAAGGTCGAGAGATAGGCTCCCAAGTTGGCCTTCGTCTTGACTCGCAACGCCAGGATCTTGCCCGAGCCATCAACGGCCAGCTCTGCCGTCGTGAGATGATCGCGGCCATGGGCGTCCGCGAGGAAAGCCTCCGTGCGGTCTGCCGTCCACTTCACCGGGCGCCCGACCTTCCGAGCTGCCCAGACGCAAACCGTCTCCTCGGCATAGATGAAGATCTTCGATCCGAAGCCGCCGCCGACATCCGGCGCAACCACCCGCAGCTTGTGCTCAGGCGCAATGCCGATGAACGCAGACAGCACCAGACGTGCAACGTGCGGGTTCTGGCTGGTCGTATAGAGCGTGTAGGAGTCCTGCCCGCGATCGTACTCGCCAATCGCCGCACGCGGCTCCATGGCGTTGGGGATCAGGCGGTTGTTGACAAGCTCGAGCTTCGTCACGTGTGCTGCCTGGCCAAAGGCCGCATCGACAGCGTCCTTGTCGCCAAGGTGCCACTGGAACACCGTGTTGTTGGGCGCCTCGGCATGGATCTGGGGCTGGCCAGGATCTTGCGCCGTACCGAGATCGACGACCGCCGGCAGCACTTCATATTCGACCGCGACGAGCTCTGCAGCATCCCGCGCCTGATTGAGCGTTTCGGCAATGACCACGGCCACGTGATCACCGACGTAACGCACCTTTTCCGTGGCGAGCGCCGGGTGGGGCCCCACCTTCATCGGCGTGCCGTCTTTCGAGTGGATCATCCAGCCGCAGATCAGCCCGCCGATCTTATCTGCGGCAAGATCCTTGCCGGTGTAGATGCCGAGCACGCCGGGCGCCTTGAGTGCGGCGCTCAGATCGATGTTCTTAATGATTGCGTGCGCGTGGGGCGAGCGGACGAAAAATGCGTAGGCCTGCCCTGGCCGGCTGATGTCGTCGACATACTGCCCGCTGCCCGTGATGAAGCGAAAATCCTCGCGGCGCCGTACTGGAGCGCCGATGCCCGTGCTGGTCATGGTGTCGTCTCCTCCCGTGCGCCTACTCTGCCGCCTGCCGGAACTCGCCCGCGCCCATGGCTGCGGCGCCCGCCGCTACGGCTTTGACAATATTGTGGTAGCCGGTGCAGCGGCAGATGTTGCCTTCGAGCTCTTCGCGGATAGTGCGTTCGTCGAGCTGAGTGCCCTTGCGATTCACGATGTCGATCGCGGCCATGATCATGCCGGGCGTGCAGTAGCCGCACTGCAGCGCGTGATGCTCGCGGAAGGCCTCCTGCATCGGATGGAGCTGGCCGTCCTTCGCGAGCCCTTCAATCGTCAAAACGTCTGAGCCGTCGCAGGACACAGCAAGCGTGGTGCAGGACTTCACGGCGCGGCCGTCGACATGCACGACGCAAGCCCCGCACTGGCTCGTGTCACAGCCGACATGCGTGCCCGTCAGGCGCAGGTGCTCTCGCAGAAACTGGACGAGAAGCGTGCGCGGCTCGATGTCGGCCGACACACTCTTACCATTCACGGTCATCGTGACTTGGGTCATGCATTTCCTCCCACACGTCTCGCTGAAGGGATTTTGTAGCGAGACTGAAAAAGCTCGACAGCAGCGCCACAGTCTTCGCGCTGGGCACGCGCAACTGATGCCATCGACAGCCACTAGGCGTAACGCGCACCCTTACCGAGCATTAGAATTGTATCAAGTAACGGTGTTCCGCAAGCTCCACGGATCGCCATCCCCGCTGCTGGGCAAAATGTCCAAAAAACAAGAAAAGCGGGCACCGGGCCCGCTGCAATCACTCTACCAGAAATGCCAAGGGCCGCGAACACGGCCCCTTGTGAAGTTTGCCCCAGAGCCGGGAGCGGGCACCGCTCTCGCGGTGCTCCGCTCCGCTTTGGCGCTCTGGGCTATGGCGCCAAACTTCAGGCTGCCTGTGTTGCTAAGGCCGGCAGCTTCTTATCCTCCCAGTTCTCAGGCGTAGATCGCAATGCAATGCCGATGTGTCGAACCTTGCCTGCAATCCTTGCTTTTTGAACCCCAAGCTCACCGAACTGGCGACAGAAGATCGGCAATGCCAACGGCTCCTTATCCAGTTCTTCGCACCAGGCACAATAATCTTCGTAGAGTTCAGTCGATGTAACGCTTGAGTTCGCCTTCTTATCGATCCTTTCCTTGAAGAACCGCTCGACGTCTGACTCGGGAGGCACGAGCCTCACTGGGTTTCTGTTGTCGTTCACGCCAACCTTCAGTGGAGCGGCAACCTCGACAGTTCTCGTCACTTCAGGCTCAGCTTTTGCCGCCGGAGCCATAGCAGGCGCGGCCGGCGCACGACGGTCATAGATACGCCACTGGCTAAAAGCGATGTACAGGCCGAAGCCGGAGCCGACTTCAAGCAGAAGTGCAATGAAGATGGTCAGCCCAGTCTGGATATCCTCCACCGTAAGAGTCGGGACGAAAATGCCTGCAAGCTTGGTCAGCACTGCGGCCTGAGGATCGGCCTCAGCCATTACCGAGCCCGAGTCGACCTTGGAAAGCTCGGCCTGGATCTCCGCAATGCGAGCCTCGAGTTTCTGAGCTTGCTCAGCTGAAGCGAACTCGGCAACGAGCCCATTATATTGGCCGCAGAACGTCCGGCCCTTCGGCCCCGTTACTTTCGTACAGCCTTCGGTCCACTGCCACTCGCGGCTGTTTTTCAAGGTATCGATGTCGCTCTGAACCACGGCCGCTGGTCTATGCTGCGGCACCCAGCTCAGCTGCTCCTTTGCCCGCTCCAGGTCGGAACGGAGGTCCTTATAGGATTGCGCCTCGACGGCACGCTGGCCGGCGGTGTCCATCCGGTTCAGCGCTGCATGGCCAAGAGCAGAGGTGAGGGAGTAGGCGGTCACGACCAACCAAACGACCGCGGAGGCAGCCGCTTGCGACCACATCCGGTTTCTGACTGCGGCGAAGAAGAAGAACGGCACGAGCGCCTTCAGGCAGTCCGCCGCCGCGCTCGCCGATCCATAGATCAGGCCATCGAACTCGGTCTTGCCGAGGTAGAAGCCAAATCGCCAATTCATCGCGGCCGACACGGCGAGTAGAACGCCGGCCGCTAACACGCCTATGACGCCCAGAGCATGTCTCATTGCAGTGCCCTCTCCAAAGTCGTTAGGGGCCTTCGCTACAGTACGGTCTGACGGCCCCGCTGATGTGAGGGAGGTGCTTGCGAACCAGCTTCGAATTCAGTGCCAGTGTCCCTCTGACGGCACGGAAGCGATCACGATGGCCTTGCCGTTGAGCACCGCTCTCGAGCCGAGAGCCCAGCAAGATCGGACCGCACGCATTGAACTGTCGCTGGAGCGCTGAGCCGCCGGTTTTCAACAGGCAATCATCGCCGCTAGATTTTGCCTGTGAATATTCCGAAAGCGGCCTAAGCAGAACAGTACGAATACAAACAATTTCCCCCTCAGCGGGGAAACCTATGCGATTCGCCTGGATTTGTTAATTTTTTTAACTGGATAGTTTTTGCAATTCCGTTGCAACCAGAAATATGAGCGCTCGATTGGGAATTACTCCTCGTTTTGTTATCCCCAGCCGCGTCCCAATTTATCCACTTTCGGCCCAGGCCAAGGCGCCTCCTTTCCACAAGCTTCAACCAGCAGCCGCGACCGGGCTGTGACGGGAGCCCTTGTTGATGTCCGAGCTCAAAGTGCCCATCTCATTGGCGCTCTCGGTTCAGGTCGTCGAGTTGTCCAGTCAAAAGGATGTGACGGCTCGGGAACTGAAATGATGGACCCTTGGTTTTCGTTCATCGACAGCGTAAAGAAAAAGAAGTGTGCGGAATGGCTGAGGGTTTTCACTGGGCCCCGAAGCGGGTCCGGCTGCGTTCGCGGATCGCGCTTGGGGTGGCGGTGATGCGTATTGGGGTGGGGTTGGTAGTCCTCTTGGGAGGTGTCGCGCTTGCGGCGATGCATTTCCGCGCGCCACCGGAACCAGCCGCGATCGAAAAGATCGTTTTAGCCCACCAAGCAGGTGAGCGGCTGAGCACCTCATCTATCATCACAGGCAGCTCCACTCGACCCACCAATGACAATGGCCGGGATGGATTACTGGGAGGCCATTCGATCGTGGCCGGCAAGGCAGAGCAACTAACCTATGCGGCCGACCGAAGTGGAACCGATGATGGCCGTGATCTGACCCGCACCTTACAATCAGAGCTGAAGCGAGTCGGCTGCTATCGCGGAGCCATCGATGGCGACTGGGGTCCCATGTCCAGGCGCGCCATGGCTGAGTTCGCGAGCAGGGTCAATGCCAGCCTTTCCGTTGACCGGCCCGATCCTCTTCTGCTGCGGATGGTGCAGGGCCATCAGGGTCAGGCCTGCTCGTCAGCAGCCTACGTGGCAATTCGTGACCAGCCCAGGCGCGAAAACGCGGCGCCACCACCGGGCCGCATGTCGGTCGGCGGTCCGTTGGTCGATGCAGGCGAGCAAGGCTCTGGGCGTGCGCAGAGCCGCTCGCACCGGCGGCCGCGCATCGCCAACCGCGACTTGCCACCGCCATACTATAGGTCTTCGCAACGTGACCGCCGGCACTGGACCGAAACGATCTTCGACGACATATCGCGGCGGTAACGGCGTCCTCTTCCACGGCTCTCAGCGGGTCGAACAACGAAGAGGTGACCCGCGTTTGCGCACTGGAACCGGTGATTTGACAGCGCGTTGCGCGTCGAGAGAGGGCCAGCGCGATGTGGGAGCGTCATGTCATTTTCACTGAGAAGTCCAGCCTTTCAGAATGGTGAGCTGATCCCGCGACGTTACACGGCTGACGGCGATAACGTCTCGCCGCCACTGGAATGGTCCGACCCACCGCCCGGAACGCGGAGCTTTGCATTGATCGTCGAGGACCCCGATGCCCCATCCGGCACATTCCGTCACTGGGGCGTATACAATATCGCTGGGACTCGCCGGGCGCTGCCCTAAGGTGTGGAACACGCCAGAGCCGAGGGCCTGGGGCTCGCCATCAATGACCTCGGTAACGCGCGCTATGACGGGCCGGTACCGCCGCGTGGACACGGGGTGCACCATTACCATTTCCGATTGTTTGCACTCGACACCGAAAGCTTGGCACAGGCTCCCAAGTTGAGCGTCGAGGATATTGGGAAAGCGGCGCAGGAGCATGCGCTGGCTGAGGCCGAGCTTGTGGGGACCTACGAGCGCTGATTTGTGTCAAGCTAAGCGACTCCAGTCGCAAAATCGGTGCGCTGGCGCGAGAGCAATTCAAAGCCGTCAAGAGACGAGCTTCAGCAGAAAGCGTCGCCACCGGCTGACCTTTACGTCTGTGGCGCACCGGTTGGACGTCCTATGCTGCTGTAGCGAAACCCTTCAGCGATTGCTTCCCGCGGTTGGTAGATATTGCGGAGGTCGACCAGGACGTCTCCGCGCATGACCTCCCTGAGGGCGCCGAGGTTGAGCGCGCGGAATTCGTTCCATTCCGTCAGGACCACAACGATATCGGCCGATGTGGCTGCCTCTATCGCGTTGCTGCACCACTCGACCCCCGGCAGCAGGCTTTCGGCGTACTTGCGGCCTTGAGGATCGTAAGCCCGGATGCTTGCCCCGCGCTCCTGGAGCATGGGGATGACCACCAGGCTCGGCGCATCACGCATGTCGTCGGTGTTCGGCTTGAACGTCACGCCAAGGACCGCGATCACCTTTCCACGTACGGATCCGCCGGCGGCTCTCTCGATCCGGCTCGCCATAGAAATCTTACGCTCGTCGTTGACGCGCTGAACCTGCTCGACGAGCGACAGCGGCGAGCGCGCCTCGCGAGCGATGCGGATCAGGGCTGACACGTCTTTGGGGAAACAGGAACCACCGAAGCCAGGGCCAGGATGCAGGAACTTGTCACCGATGCGACGGTCCTTGCCGATGGCCTCCGCAACTTCCTGCACGTTCGCGCCGACTTCCTCGCACAAATCCGCCACCTCATTGATGAAGCTGATCTTCATGGCGAGGAAGGCATTGGCAGCGTACTTGGCGAGCTCCGCCGACTCCGGACTGACGAACATGATCGGCGCGTTGCGCAAGGCGAGCGGCTTGTAAAGGCGTTCCATGATCTCGCGGGCGCGTGGGTCCTCACAGCCGACGAGCACGCGGTCGGGATGGGTGAAGTCCTGAATAGCGGAGCCTTCGCGCAGGAATTCCGGATTGGAGCATACGGCGAAGTCGGCATCGGGTCTTAGTTCCTTGAGGCGGCGAGCAATCTCACGGCTGGTGCCGACCGGGACCGTCGATTTCGTCGTGATGACCGTGAAGCCGTCCAGGTGTGGAGCAATCTCGGATACGGCGGCGTAGATATACGACAGATCGGCATGACCATCGCCGCGCCGCTTGGGCGTTCCGACGGCGAGAAATATCAAGTCGGCGGAGGCGGCCGCTGGCCCCAGGTCGGTGGAGAACGACAGCCGTCCCGCAGCCATGTTCCGCTGCATAAGGTCGTCGAGGCCGGGCTCGTAGATCGGCACCTCACCGCGTTTCAGGCTTTCGACACGGGAATGGTCCTTGTCGATGCAGGTGACAGTCCATCCGAACTCGGAAAAGCAGGCCGCGGAGACGAGTCCTACGTAGCCGGCACCAATCATGCAGATGTTCAAGGCTGACCTCGCGGAATATGCTGTGCGGTGGGCTGCCGCCCCCGGAGCAGCAGTCCGCTCCGGGCTATGCCAAATTCATGAGGGGTTCAAGCTGGTCATATGGAGGTTGTTAAGGTAGCCCTTTCTGTCACCATTTTGGCGGATCAAGGATGACATTGCCCTGGAAGAGTGGCCGCGCAATCTCGATTGGCGAGTGCATGGTCGAGCTTGCCCGCGGCGACGATCAGCGCTTCGGCCTCGGCTACGGTGGCGACACATTCAACACCGCAGTCTATCTTGCCAGAGCCGGCGTAGCTGTCGCCTACGCCACGGCGGTCGGCGATGACCCTTACAGTGCAGGGATTCTGGCCACGGCAGAGCGCGAGACGGTTGGTACCGATCTCATAGCTACCGTTCCTGGTCGCCTTCCAGGTCTTTACCTGATCGAGACGACTGCGGATGGGGAGCGGACGTTCTGGTACTGGCGCGACCGTGCTCCCGCCCGGGAGCTGTTCGAGCTGGCCGATGCCGACCGGATTGCGGATGAGCTCCGGCAAGCCTCGCTCGTCTATTTTTCCGGGATCACACTGTCGCTTTACAGCGAGCGTGGGCTCGACCGATTTGCGGCGGCGCTCCAGGCGGCACGACAGGCGGGGGCGCTGATCGCGATGGACAGCAATTACCGGCCGCACGGCTGGGGGCAAGATGCCGAACGGGCGCGATCGGTATTCGAGCGGTTCTGGCGTCTTGCGGACATTGCGATGCCGACGCTCGAGGATGAGCAGAAGCTGTGGGCGGATGCGGACGAGCAAACCACCGCCTCTCGGTTGCGGGGGCTCGGAGCCCGAGAGGTCGTCGTCAAGCTCGGCTCGCGTGGTGCTTTCGTCGCCGGCGAAGGCTTTGAGCAGTTAGTTCCGGCCGAAAAGGGCCTGCAGGTGGTCGACACGACAGCCGCCGGTGACTCGTTCAACGCTGGTTATCTGGCCGCACGGCGCACTGGGGCATCCCCTGTCGATGCCGCCCGCCAGGGGAATAGACTCGCATCGGTCGTCATCCAGCATCGCGGCGCCATCGTGCCGGCGGATGCTACTGCGGCGGTGCTGGGCGGAAAGCTTTAGATCCTTACCGCGAGCCCAGTCGCTTCGCGGCTCAGCCTGGTGATGGTGTCCCAATCCGCATTAGCGATGGCTGCTGCTGGCGCCACCCACGAGCCGCCCACGGCCACGACGTTCGGCAAGGCCAGGTAATCGCGGGCCGTATCTGGTCCGATGCCGCCGGTTGGACAGAAAACAACGTCAGGCAGCGGAGCTGCCAGAGCTTTGAGTGCCGCAACTCCGCCCAATGGCTCGGCAGGGAAGAACTTCAGCGCCCGATAGCCGAGATCCGCAAGTGCCATCGCTTCCGACGGTGTGGCCGCGCCGGGAAGGAAGGGGACGGACCACCCATCCGCAGACTGCACCAGCCGTGGGGTCATACCGGGCGAGACAAGGAACCGCGCACCAGCAGCTATCGCGCTGTGGCCCTGGTCGGGCGTGCGGACCGTTCCGGCACCGACCAGTACCCCGGGCACCTCCTGGACGATGCGGCGAATCCCTTCCAGAGCGGCTTCGGTCCGTAAAGTCACCTCCAGTATGCGTAGACCGCCGGCCATGAGTGCCTGGGCAAGCGGGACGGCCAGCTTGGCGTCATCGATTGTGAGCACAGGCACGACCGGCACCCTGCGCAGTTCTTCGGCCAAGCGGGGGTTAAGCAGATGCTGCATTGGGTGACCCTTGTCGTGCGTTTTGGTGCGGCCCTCAACGGCCCTCTGCTGATGGCCGCGTCTGCTCCATGATCCAGCGCAGGAAATCCGGCGCGCCGGATTCCACCGGCAGAACCAGGAACGCCGGGTTAGTGTAAGGATGTTGGCTCTTCGCTTCGGCGATTGCGGCTTCGGCGAGGGACGCGCGCGTCTTGATCACCATGACGACCTCGCTGTCGCGTTGCCGCTCGCCTTGCCAGATGTAAATGGAGGTCATGCCCGGCCAGATGTTGACACAGGCGGCAAGCCCCTGGTCTACCAACCGGGTGCCGATCTGCTCGGCGGCTTCCGTGGTCGGGTAGGTCGAATAAATGAGAACGGCCTTGTCGTTTTCCTGCACTTGAGCAAGCCTCCAACGGTCAGCGCGGAGCCGGATAGGACTGGACGATTGCGGTCAGCATGCCAAACCCCAAGCGAAAATTCGAGAAGATCGCCTTCGTCGCGAGCGACCATCCGGAAGCACAGCAGGCTTTGGACCGGCTGACCAAACAATATGGTAACGTGCCGTCTCAGACGGCTGATGCCATAGTGGCGCTGGGCGGCGACGGCCTCATGCTGCAGACGCTGCACAGGCATATGAACGACCGCATCCCAATTTATGGAATGAACCGCGGGTCGGTCGGGTTCCTGATGAACGAGTACCGCGAAGACGACCTGATCGCGAGGCTCGAGGGCGCCGAGATCAGCTGCATCCATCCGCTCGTTATGCGGGCGCGCGATATTCATGGCGATCTTCACGAGGACCTCGCAATCAACGAGGTGTCGCTGTTCCGGCAGACGCACCAGGCGGCCAAGCTGCGCATCCTCATCGACGGCAAGGTGAGGCTTGAGGAGCTCATCTGCGATGGGATACTTGTGGCGACGCCGGCCGGGTCGACCGCTTACAACCTATCGGCGCACGGTCCGATTCTGCCCATCAACGCGCCGCTGCTGGCCCTGACGCCCATCAGCCCGTTCCGCCCACGAAGGTGGCGGGGCGCATTGTTGCCCAACGAGGCCCATATCCAGATCGATGTCCTCGAGCCGGACAAGCGGCCAGTCAGTGCCGTGGCCGACCATTCTGAGACGCGCTCCGTGGTCACGGTCGCTGTCGAAGAGGAGCGGGCGATCGATCTTTTCATGATGTTCGATCCCGGCCACAGCCTCGACGAGCGCATCCTGTCCGAACAGTTCCGTTATTGACCAACCGATTCGTACAAATCGAAGGAGAAGTGCCGTGCGGGGTCTCTACTACGAGGAGTTCGAGGTCGGTCACGTGTTTGAGCATGCCATCGGTCGGACCGTGACGGAGATGGACAACACCCTCTTCTCTTGCCTCACGCTCAATCCCCAGCCGTTGCACATCGACCATGCGTTCGCCTCCCAGACCGAGTGGGGCAAGCCGCTCGTGAACAGCCTCTTTACGCTGGGATTGATGATCGGCATCTCGGTTTCGGATACGACCCTTGGCACGACCATCGCCAATCTCGGCATGACCGATGTGAAATTCGGCAAGCCCGTGTTCCACGGCGATACGATCCGGGTGAAGACGGAGGTGGTCAGCAAGCGCGAGAGCCGCTCGCGCCCGGACGCCGGCATCGTCGAGTTTCATCACCGTGCTTACAACCAGCACGGCGATCTGGTGGCCGAGTGCCGCCGCCAAGCCTTCATGCGCAAGAAACCCAAGGATAGCTGATCCATGCGTTCACTTCTCTTCGTGCCCGGCGACAGCGATCGCAAAATCGCGAAAGCCATGTCCTCTGGCGCCGATGCTCTAATCCTCGATCTGGAGGACTCGGTCGCGCTCGACCGCAAGGAGGAAGCGCGGGCGATGACGCGGGATTTCATCGCCTCGGCCAAAGGACAGGAGAAGCGACCGCGCCTTTACGTTCGCATCAACGCGCTGACGACCGATCTTTGGAGTGCCGATCTCGAAGGCGTCATGTCTGCGGGGCCGGACGGCATCATCCTGCCGAAGCCACGCTCGGGCGAGGATGTGCACCGCCTGTCGCTGGCGCTCGATCACGCCGAGGAAAGAGCCGGATTGAAGCAGGGCTCCACCCGCATTGTCGCCATCGCGACCGAGGTGCCGATCTGCGTTCTGAACATGGCGAGCTTCGTCGGGTCGAGCGGCCGGTTGGAAGGGCTCACCTGGGGAGCGGAGGACTTGTCGGCCGAGGTGGGCTCGACGGCCACCCGCGAGCCGAACGGCAGCCTCACGTCCCCCTATCGGCTGGCGCGCGATCTCTGCCTGTTCACGGCCGTTTCCGCCGGCGTGCAGCCGATCGACACGGTATTCATCGACTTCCGCGACCAGGATGGCCTGCGGGCGGAGGCGGCCGCCGCGGCTCGCGACGGGTTCACCGGCAAGCTCGCCATCCATCCGGACCAAGTCCCGATCATCAACGCCGCTTTCACACCGAGCCAGCGCGAGATCGATCATGCGCGCGACATCGTCGCCATGTTCTCTGCCTCTCCGGGTGCCGGCGTCATTTCCCTCAACGGCCGCATGTACGACCGCCCGCATCTAACCCGCGCCGAGCGCGTGCTGGCGAGGGCAGGGCTGGCGAGTGGCGAGTAGGGAGCGACCGGTTTCTCTGCTGGCGAGGCTTGAGCGAGCGCGATCGGCCGCCAGTCGCGCACGTTCGCGTGTGGATTGCTGGTGGCTATAAATCAGGTGCCGCCTTAATTTCGCGGTTGCCCTCCGTTGGTCGGCGCAGCATGTTCGCGGCCATGCTGGATGGGACGGCGGTTTTCATCGGGCTCGTGTTCGCGCTCGCGGGCTTCATCAAGGGCGTCATCGGGATGGGATTGCCAACCATCTCGATGGGGCTCCTCGCAATCGTCATTCCGCCAGTCGAGGCCGCGGCCCTGCTGATTATTCCCTCGCTCGTCACGAATGTTTGGCAGATGGTCGGCGGTCCGTCACTTGCCGCGATTGTCCGCCGACTATGGCCGATGATGGTGGCTGTCTGCCTCGGCACGTGGGCTGGCGCTGGGCTGATGACCGGCGCTACGGCCCGATACGGCGCGGCACTGCTCGGTCTCGCTCTGGTGATTTATTCCGTGATCGGACTCACCAACGTCAGGTTTTCCATTTCCAAGGAGCGCGAGTCCGTGCTGGGGCCGCTGTCAGGCGGCATAACGGGGCTGATCACTGCCGCCACCGGCGTTTTCGTCATCCCCGCGGTGCCATACCTGCAAGCCATCGGGCTGGAGAAAGAGGATCTGGTCCAGGCGCTCGGCCTTTCGTTCACCGTTTCGACGTTGGCGCTGGCCTTCAACGTATCGATGGCAGGGGCCCTCAATCTGTCGATTGCGGGAGCCACCATCGGCGCGCTCGTGATGGCACTCGTCGGGATGTGGGTCGGCACAGCGCTCCGGCAGCGGCTGCGGCCCGCAGTCTTCCGGCGCTGGTTCTTCATAGGCCTTCTTTTGCTCGGGATTTACCTCGCAGTGCGCTCGCTCGCCTGAGCTGGAGATTGTCCGGAACCTAATCCCTCGCTTCGCATTGCAGCGGCATCAACGCTTCCTGCGTAAGCGACATGGACGAGACGGATGCCTCCGCACCGGAGCAGCCCGAATCCGGCCAGAACGACCCGAAGAAAGACGGGCTAGCCCGATCCCTGGGCCTCGGCATCATCACGGGCGCCGCCGACGACGATGTCTCAGCCGTCGGAACATATGCCAGCGCAGGCGCCCAGTTCGGGCCGGCCTTCCTTTGGCTCGCTCCGCTTCTGTTCCCGATGATGTTTGTTGTCACCTACCTGTCCTCAAAGCTGGGGCAGGTCGGCGGCAAGGGCCTGTTCGATGCGCTGAGGGATCACTATCCGCGCTGGATCCTCTGGCCCACGCTGATCGGCGTCATGATCGGCAACACCGTCGAGGCCGCTGCAGACCTTGGCGGCATGGCCGCGGCGCTGAACCTGTTCATTCCGGTGCCGATCCCGATCATCGTCGTGGTGGTCGCCACCATCATTCTGATCCTTCAGATCCTCGGCTCCTACAAAGTGATCCGGAACACGTTCCGCTGGCTCGCCCTCGTCCTCTTCGCCTATATCGCCTCTGCCATTCTCGCCGAGCCAGATCCTTGGGAGGTTTTGCGCGGCACTTTCATTCCGAGGATCGAATTTTCGCGCGAGTTCCTGTCGATGCTGGTCGCCATCATTGGCGCTTCACTGTCAGCCTACATCTACACTTGGCAGAGCAACGTCGAGGTCGAGGAGGAGATCGCCGAGGGGCGCACGACGCTTGAGCAGCGCCGCGGCGCGACACCCCAAGAGCTCAGGCAGTCCCGCAATGACGTTCTGACGGGAATGCTGTTCTCGAACGTCATCATGTACTTCATCATGCTTTCGACGGCCGAGACGCTGCACAAAGCCGGAGAGACCGACATCACAACGGCCGCCCAGGCGGCGGCTGCCTTGCGGCCGCTGGCCGGAGAGGGCGCCTACATCCTTTTTGCCACCGGTCTCGTCGCCGTCGGCCTGCTTGCCGTCCCCATCATGACCATCGGCGCCGCGTACGATTTCTGCCAGGCGATGGGCTGGAAAGCGAGCCTCAATGCGAAGGCAAGCGAGGACAAGGGCTTCTATGTCATCATTGCCGGGGTAACGGCCGCGGCGGTGCTCCTCAATTTTCTGGGCATCAATCCGATGTACTTCCTGGTCTACGCCGGCATTGTCCAGGGCTTCGCTGCGCCACCGCTGTTTCTGCTCATTGTGCTCATGACCAACAATCGCGACATCATGGGCGACAACACCAACTCGTTCTGGCTGAACGTGCTGGCCATCGTGACGTTGCTTGCGATCTTCGCCGCCAGCCTGGGACTGGTGCTGACCTGGCTGCTGTGACGGCGCGCGGCCCGCACGCGGATACTTGACAAAAGCAACTATTTTCCGAGACGCTCACGCAACCGAGCTCCTAGTGATTACCATCGATTGCATTTGAGACTAGGCGGCATACGGTTTGCTTTTTGCTGGGGTATTCTCAGAAAGCAGTTCCAATGACTACGAAATCGAAAATATTGGCGCACCGGACACTTGGTAAAATTCGAAATTTGTTTTCGAATGTTCTCTTTTGGTTTGGTGTGGTTTTGGTTGCATTTACCGCAATCTTGAGTGTCCACTTTGTATGGCCTTTATCGAAGCCCAGGTGGTGGGCTGATTTCTTTGGAATCGCTGTGGGTTTTCTAGCTTCCGGAATTACCTCATTTCTGTTCTACTTTCTGGTAGTGTATGTGCCCGAACGACGAAGGAAGAAAACAATTAAGAGCAATCTCTTGCAAATCTACAGAGACATCAAACGAGATATCCTCCAGCAGGTTATTCATGCCAGTATTAAGGGCGGACGTTCTGACCTTGAAGCGAGTTGCGAAGAGATTGAAAGATTGATGGATCCCAATGAATTTCGTGCTACCTTCAGAGACGGCCGTGAAGGTCATGAAGGATTTTACGCATTCATGAATCAAATGAGCGATAATACACCAGAATTTCAAGAAATCATTTTAAACCTCAAGATGCTATCTAAACAAATTGAATTTGTTATTCACAATCTCTCGTTCGACGATGAATCGCTCTTTGGATTTTTCAAAAGACTTGAGCTAACGCTTCTGGCGCTAAAGAACTCTAGACCGGGATATGACGAGTCAAAAGAGCTTTGTCGATTCATTTTGGAAATATGTGCGGGGTGGGGTTTTGTTAAGGGCTATCGGGATTACGACATCATCGAAAGGATGATTCTAGAGCTATAGCAGCTCAAGAACCGTCATTGAAATGAGTATAGGGGCAAGGGCTATTGAATGGTCCACGGTTTTGAGGGTGCAGTCTGTTCCTAAGAGGATAAATCCTCACTCCGCCGCCTTCGGCACGTCGATAATATTGCCCTCCTCATCCACCTTCGGTCGGAAGATCGTGAACAGCGTTTCGGGCGTCACTACCGAGTAGTCCATGTAGCCCAGGCGCGCGATGGGGCGCATGGCGGCGGTGTCGACGATGCCGTCCTTGATGAAGCGGTCGTCGATGTAGATGCCGACCACTCGGCCGAAAACCACGAAATGGCCGGAGCCGCTGCCGTCCTCATGGGGCAGCTCAATCGTCTTCCAGTATTTGCACTCGAGCGCCACCGGGCTCTCCTTGACGCGCGGTGGACGGACGAGGCGCGAGGGGACGGCCGTCAGGCCGGCCAGCGGGAACTCGTCGACGCCGGGCGGCACCGCGGCCGAGGTCGTGTTCATATGATAGCGTAGATCCCACGTCGCCAGTGAGCAGACGAACTCACCCGTCTCCTCGATGTTGCGCACGCTGTCCTTGCGGCCGCCGGAGCCGAACAGCACGTAATGCGGATTGCTGCTCACCGCATTGAAGAAGCTGTAGGGCGCGAGATTGCAGACGCCGTCCTTGCTGATCGAGGAGATCCAGCCAATGGGCCGCGGCACCACGAGCGCCTTCCAGGGGTCGCGCTTCAAACCGTGCTTGTTGTCTGCCGTTTCGTAGAACACGTGGGTCTCCTTCGCAGGGCGACAACGCATCTTACCCGAATCCGCGCCGCATCTCCTCTTGCCCTGAATGGGGGAGGCGGGCGGGGCAGGGTGGCATCAGCCCTGCCACCGTGAAACGATTTCGGAGAGCGCAGGGCGCTCGCGGTCGGGCTGTTTCTCGCGCTCGGTGCCGATGTAGATGAAGCCCGCGACGCGCTCATTGTCTGCCAGCCCCAGGGCCTTTCTCACTCCGGGGCTGTAGGAATACCACTCCGTAATCCACGAGGTGCCGTAGCCGAGCGCGTTGGCGGCAAGGCACAAGTTGAAGCACGAGGCGCCGGTGGAAAGAATCTGCTCCCATTCCGGCACGCCGGGCCTCTCAGCCGCGTGCGAGATGACGGCGACGACCACCGGCGCGCGGGTGAGCCGGGCGCGCTCCGTTTCGAGGCGGACCGGCGACGGCTCGGGCGTCTCCTCCGCCGCACAGACCTCGGCCAGGACCTCGCCGAATTTCGCGCGCGCCTCGCCCTCGAATACGATGAACCGCCAGGGCGCCAGCTTCTTGTGATCCGGCACCCTGGTGGCGGCTGTCAGGATCTTGTTCAATTCTTCCGGGCTGGGGCCGGGCTCGCCGAGGAGTGCAGGCTTCGCCGAGCGGCGTGTCAGCAAGAAGTCGATAAGAGAGGACACTTCGGACATCCTCGTTGCCAAGTCTGATCGGGAACTCGCTATCGCAATTCGTATTGCGGTACAATCCGGCGACCGGAGGCCAGCGAGAAATGAGCAAGGTAGGAATTCGAGGTTCGTTGGCTCGCCTGCGTCGAGCCTGTGGCCGGTTGGTAAGGGCCATTCTGCTGCCGGCCCTGTGGTTCGCGGTTGCAATTCCAGCAGGGAATGCGCTTGCAGCCGAGTCGCCTGCCAGAGTCCAAATTATTTTCGACGGCTCCGGGTCGATGTGGGGGAAAATCCCAGGCAGCTCCGAGGCGAAGTTCTCGCTGGCCCGTCAAGGGCTGCGCCAGATCCTCCCGGCGCTCGACCGCACCGCGGAGGTCGGCCTTGTCCTGTTCGGCCATCGCCGGCGGGGGGACTGCTCCGACGTCGAGCAGGCCGTTGCCTTGCAACCGCTCAACCCACAGCAAATCCTCACGCCGCTCGAAGCGCTCAATCCAAAGGGACGTGGGCCGTTGACGCTCGCTATGGTCGCTGCCGCCGACGTGCTGCCCGGTGGCGAGGGCAAGGAAAGCCTCCTTCTGATCCACGACGACTACGACAACTGCCAAAGTGATCCGTGTCAGATCGCGGGGGAGCTGCGCCGCGCCCGGCCCGAGCTCACCATTCACGTTGTGAGCATCGGAACCAAGCCTGAGGACGCGGAGCGTATGGCATGCGTGCCACGCATAACCGGTGGCCGGCATTTCATCGCGCACGAGGCGGCCGAGGTGGCTCCCGCGATCGCAGAGGCTTTAAATCTGGCGACACTCGCGGCAGCCGAGCAGATCCGCGTGCCACGGCCCCGCGCCGTCAGCCGCGATGATTTCGGGCCACCGGGTTTGCGGCTTACCGCGACGCTAGCCGAGGGAGGCGAGCCGTTGGACGTGCCGGTCACGTGGCGCGTCTTCCGGGCTGGCGATGAAGATGCAACTCCGGTGGAGGAGACGACAGAAGCCGCACCCCGCCTGTCGCTGCCGCCTGGCGATTACGTAGTCGAAGCGCGTCGGGACGCCCTGTCCGTGAGGCAGTCCGTAACTGTCGCGGAAAATCGACCGACAACGGTGACGGTGACGCTCAATGGAGGCGTCCTGCATCTTGCACCTCCTCCGTTCGCCGCGGAGGTCGCAGGTTTGCCGTCCCCAGCCATGATCAGTCTGGTCGAGCTGAATGACGAGGAGCCGGAGAACGAGCGTGTGGTCTGGATGGGGCCGGCCGAGGAGAAGGAGCTCTACGTGCCGGCGGGCACCTATCGCGTGACCTTGCAAACAGGTCAATTCCGGGTGGAGAGAAACATCGTGGTCCCCAGCGGCAGCAGAGGGACCCCGCCGCTAGCCACTGCAGTCGGTCGCATTCGTCTCGAGGCGCGGGATCATGAAGGCGCGGAAGAGCCGGCTGGCGACGTCCTTTTCCGCATTCTGGAGGATGATCCCAGCGCTCCTGGCGGCCGGCGGGAAGTCGCGCGTTCCGCATCGAAGACTCCGAAGTTCATTCTGCCGGCGGGCACATACCACGTGGTCGCCCAGAAAGGGGCAGCCGAGGTGCGGGAGCTGATCGCACTTGGCGCCGGAGACGACATCAGCAGGACACTGGATCTGAATCTCGCGAGAGTGGTACTTTCGGTCCAGTTGCCCGGCGAAACACCCCCAGATGTCGATAAGGTGACCTGGCGCATCTATCGGCTCGATGGTGGATCGGAGATCGAGGTGGCCCGATCGATCCAGCCGAGCCCGCTACTCCAGCTGCCTGCGGGGCGCTACCGCGTCGAGGCTCGGCTTGGCCGGCTCAATGCCGTTGCTTCGGGCGAGACGGAGCTGATGGAGGCGAGTGAGCACGAGGTCGTCCTCGAACCACGGGCGGCCCGGCTGCAGTTGCGGCTCGAGTATGGCGGACTGGCTCTCAGTGGCGGGGACGTATTCTGGGAGGTTCGCGACAGCTCGGGGCAGGCCATCTGGCGCACGATGGAGCCTGAGCCGCGGGAGTTTCTGGCCGCAGGTCGCTACACGATCAAGGCCGAGACGCGGGAGCAACGCCTCGAGCAGACGATAGAATTGTCGCCCGGCGAGGCGCGGACGCTGGCGATGGCTCTGCAATAACATAATCGGGCGGTAGAAAATGCCCGGCCCGTTGCGAGGGGCGATCCGCAAATTGGGGAAACCGCACATGCGAGCGATTTGGAGCTTGTTGCATTGGCGCGCCATGCTGGCATTAGCACTGGTGCTGGCATCACCGCTCGTCATGGCCGATGCTCACGCTCAGCAGCCTGCCGCAGAGCCGCAGGGCATAGAGGCGTTGGACCCGGGCGCAGATCTGCTGAGACTGCCGGACACTCCCAACACGACCGTAGTCCCGTGGACCCCCTCGGAGCGGCCCGGGAAATCCGGCAAGGATCGAAACGGAACAAGCGTGACACTCGTTGCACTGCTTACGCAGGATGGCCAGCGGATCGACTCCGGTGTCGTCTGGCGCGTGTACAAGGATGGCGGCGCCAGCGATGACCCGAGTCGCAATGTTCTGGTGGAAACCAGCCGCGAGGCGAGCCCCGTACTGCGCCTGCCGGCGGGCGACTACTACATCAACGCGGCTTTTGGGCGGGCGCACCTCACGCGCCGCATCACGGTGAAGGAGGGTGTGCAGTCGGTCGAGCCGTTCGTGCTCAACGCTGGCGGATTACGTTTGAAGGCCATGGTCAATGACGGTGAGCCGGCGCCGCCGAACAGCGTGAGATATGACGTCTTCTCCGATGAGCGTGACCAGTTCGGCAACCGCACCAGGATTCTCAGCGACGCCCGGCCCGGCGTGATCATTCGGCTCAGCTCGGGCATTTATCACATCGTATCCACCTATGGTGGCGCCAATGCGCGCGTGAGCGCCGACGTGACGGTGGAGGCCGGAAAGCTGACGGAAGTGACAGTCACTCATTCTGCGGCCAGGGTCACGTTCAAGCTGGTGACGCGAGCCGGTGGCGAGGCCCTCCCTGATACGCAATGGCGCATCCTCAGCGCCTCGGGCGACGTCATCGATGAGAGCGTCGGCGCTTTGCCGAGCCACATTTTGGCTCCTGGCAAATACACGGTTACGGCTCGATCCGCCGGGCAGGTTTACCGTCGTGAATTCTCACTGGAGAAGGGCGATGCGACCGAGATCGAGGTCGTGACCCAGTAGGACTTGCTGGTGAGGTCGCCACATCGGACAAGTCACGAACGCCGATTTCTACAATTCGGTTGATCGTCAGCGAAACGGCGGTGTGTGCATCAGGCCGCCTTTGGACCAGAGATCGTTAACGCGGCGTTCCAACTTGAGCGGTGATCGCATGCCGACATTCCGCTCGAACAGCTCGCCGTAATTCCCGACTTGCCGAATGGCATCGTAAGCCCACGTACGGCTGAGGCCGAGCGAGGCACCCAGGTCACCATCGGTCCCGAGCAGCCGTCTGACAGCCGCTACCGGCGATTGGCGCATCGCATCCACGTTTGCCCTCGAAACACCGTGCTCCTCGGCGGCAATAAGCGCGAACAGCACCCAGCGTACGATGCCGAACCACTGGGGATCGCCCTGTTTGACCGCGGGGCCAAGCGGCTCCTTCGTCAGCAGCTCAGGCAGGAGCTGATGCTCGCCGGTCTGGTCGATGGCAGCACGAACCAGTGCCAGCGCCGTCAGGTCGGCAGTGAGGGCCGTGCATCGCTCGTTGAGATACGCTTCAACAGCCGAGTCCCACTTGTCGAATGTAATCGTCGTGAAGCGCATGCCGCGCTGGCTGAAGTACTCCTCGAGGCTTTGCTGCGCGGAACCCGCATTCATCACGCAAATGCTCGCACCACTGAGCTCGAGCACGCTCGTTATGCCCTGTGACCGGCGCACCATGATGGCTTGGCCGTCGAAGAACAGTGTGCCGACGAACCGCGCGCCGAGGTCCATGTCACGGCTCAGCGTCCAGGGGGCGCTACGAGCCAAGACATCAACCTCTCCGTCCCGCAGCGCTGAGAAGCGCTCTGCCATGGTAAGCGGGCGGTACTTGACGGCGTTCCGGTCTCCGAAGATTGCCGCCGCGAGAGCCGCGCAGAAATCCACCTCCAGGCCCGACCAGACACCCCGCGCGTCGAGGTGGGAGAATCCCATCAGCCCTTCCGCGACGCCACACATGAGGTGCCCGCGCGACCGGACCTCGTCGAGAGTTGCGGCGGAGATGTCCGTGCTGCTGCAGACGAATAAGATTGCGCTGAGAATCGCGCAGAAGACCTGGTGTGACCTGCACATACCCATTCGATACTTTGAAGCCGCTGATGAGTGATTGCCGTATCCCGGCAGCCGACGGCGAGCCAAGGCGGCTCACCCGCGCAGATCTGCCGTGGTGTGCATCTCCCTAGCCTTGTTGCGCCGTCACTCAGGCAGGCATTGCCGTCTCGACCAGACGCACCCAGTAGGAGACGCCGTAGGGGATGGCATCGTCGTTGAAGTTGTAGGCTGGGTGGTGGAGGCCGGCGCTGTCGCCATTCCCCATGAAGATGAATGCTCCCGGCCGAGCTTCCAGCATGAACGAGAAATCCTCTCCGCCCATGACCGGCGGTGCGGCCGTATTCACGTTATCCGGGCCCGCGACGGCAGCAGCAACCGAAGCAGCGAACTGCGCCTCACGTTCGTGATTTCGGGTCACCGGATAATCGCGTTTGTAGACGACATCAGCCTCGGCGCCGAACATGGCGGCTGTCGCCTTGGTGACCTCGACGATACGTTTCTCGAGCAAGTCGCGGATGTGCGGCTGTAACGAGCGCGCCGTGCCGGTAAGCTTCGCCGTCGCCGGAATGACGTTCTGCGTATCGCCCGCGTGGAACATGCAGATCGACACGACGCCCGATTCCAACGGATCCACGTTCCTGGATACGATGGACTGTAATGCGGTGACGACGTGCGCCCCGGCGAGGAGCGGATCGATGCAACAGTGCGGCTTGGCGGCGTGCCCACCTTTGCCATGGATCGTGATGTAGATTCGGTCAGAGGCAGCCATTAACGGACCCGGTCTGAGCGCGAAGCTGCCAACAGGCAGCCCTGGCTGGTTGTGGAGGCCGTACACCTCCTGGATGCCCCAACGATCCATGAGGCCGTCGTCGATCATCGCCTTGGCCCCGGCGCCGCCTTCCTCAGCGGGCTGGAAGATCAGCACAACAGTGCCGTCGAAGTTGCGTGTTTCGGCAAGATAGCGGGCCGCGCCGAGCAACATCGTGGTGTGTCCGTCGTGCCCGCAGGCGTGCATGCGGCCTGGAATAGTCGAAGCGTAGGGCAGGCCGGTGTTCTCCTCGATGGGCAGGGCGTCCATGTCGGCCCTCAAACCGATAACCTTGCCTGAGTTGTTGCTCCGACCACGGATCACACCGACGACACCCGTTCGACCGATACCGGGGACAACCTCATCGCAGCCCCAGGCCTTCAACTTCTCCGCCACGATGCCAGCCGTCCGGTGCACCTCGTAAAGAACCTCGGGATGTGCGTGGAAGTCGTGGCGGAGCTCTGTCAGCTCGTCTTGCATCGCCGCGACTCGGTTCACGATCGGCATGGCAGGCGGCCTCCCTCTGGAACGGATGAGTTCGATATGGTGAGTGATTGGAGAGGGAGCCTATCGCGGTTAACGCGTGCGGACAAATGCGACGGTGGGCCTCCCACTATCGACGGGTGTAAGCATAATAGCGCCCAGCAGGCACTGCGGGCGGCAGAGATATGCTCGTCAATTCAGGGTGCTCGAGTAAGGTCGACGAAGCGACGATAGCCCCGGGGCGCACCAGCCCGACGACAACGCCAGGAAGCCAGCGTTGCAGCACGGCTTCATCCTTCGGTACGCCGTTTCCGAGATCGGCGTGAAGCAGCGCGGCTGTGGCTCCGAACCGCTCAGCAAAGGCTGGACCGGTTGTTCTGATGTCGCCGAGGATGAGGTCATCGGCAGGTGGCGTGCTCCTCGGGTTGGCATCGAGGGTGCGATCGAAGGCGATGATGCGCCGGTCAGGCAAGAGTTCGCGAAGATGGTCGTATGTCCGACCATTCCCGAGCCCGAGCTCGATGACGGGTCCCGGCAACTGATCACCGGCGGATTGGAGCTTCGCTGCTGCCCACTCCAGGAGGGTCTTTTGGGCCTGAAGGCGTGCGATGAAGGTGTCCAGCCGGCTCATTCTGCCTCGGTTCGCGACAGCTCCTGTCGCGTCCTATCCTGGGGCTCCAGTGGCTCAGAGAACGCATATGCCTTGATGGGCGTGTCGTGTCCGCGCATGGGCACTTCGCGCACTGTCGATCCCGGTAAAGTCATGCGCGAGGCCTGGAGCGCGGGTTCCGAAACGAGCATGTCTGCCAGCAGCTCTTTCGTCGCTGCTTCAAGCCTGCTCGCAATGCTGACAGTCTCGCCTAGGGCTGTGATCGTGTAGCCGCGCTCAGCATCGCCGACGCGCGCGACAACAGCCGGGCCGCAGTGAATGCCAATTCCGATCCGCAAGGGTATCGGCAGTGCCGAGCCAAGCTCCGCATTGAGCGTGCGAGCAGCTCTGAGCATGTCCCGGCCCGCGGCGATGGCATCGCGACTGCCCATGCCGCGCTGTCCGTCGAGCCCGAAAATGGCCATTGCGCCGTCGCTCAGGTACATGCAGATCCGGCCGCCGTGCGATTCAGTCGCCTGAGTGATCTCTTGAAGGAAGCGGTTGACCAGAAGAACCGTGTCGGCTGGGAGCTGTTTCTTGGTGAGAGTTGTGAAAGCCCGAATGTCGACGAACAGGATCGTGACCTTGCGATCGGCGCCCCATTTGTACTCTTCCTCCTCCCAATCGAGCCCAGCCCCGCGGGTAATCGGCGGCAGCAGGATTTGGACACACAGCGGATGCCGCGGACGGATTTGGCAGGCGAGTCGAACGCTTGCCGGCGCAGAAATCCGCTTCAGCACCTTGCGTTCGACAGGGTTCGGCTCAGGCAATGTTTCGTGGCCGGTGAGCACGAGAACACGGCAGGTCGAACACCGGCCTCGACCACCACAAAGCGACGGGTGAGGAATGCAGTTCTCCCGGCTGGCTTCCAGAAGGGTCGAGCCGGGCCGCAGCGCTATCTCTCCGTGGCCCACGAGGCGCACGGGCACGATGCCTCTCATGCGTCGAACGAGGGCGACGCTCAGCATGGTCGCCATCACCAAGACGGCTGTACCGGCGAGCAGCTGATGGGAGAGCTGGGCGGCCTGATGCAATCCGGCCATCTGCTCCGGCGTGTAAGCCGGGCCTGGGAGATCGAGGGCGAGTGCCTCGCGCCCAGCGGAAACGAAGCCGGCGATCGCAAGCAGAGGCAGCGAGAATGCGAGCGCGAAGCCGAGCTCCCGCACCCGGCCGAACCAGGGCTTATGACGAATGACGTAGTGGATGCCAATGATCCCATGAAACCAGGCAACGAGGACCAGCGCGGTCTGCCAAGCAATCTGTCCGGGATAGAGGACACGTAAGACGACCTGGTAGGAGTCGTCGGTCCCGAGATAGGCGCTGCCGTAGCGCGTCCCGATGGCATGCTCGACCACGAGCATCGGAATGGCTAAGCCCAGGCAGATCTGAACACCTTCCTCGAATGGCATGCGGCAGGCGCGCCTGAATGCAATGCGCTTCAAAGCGAGGCCCACGTGCACCGCCGCTGCGCCATAGAGCGCAATCGTGCCGGGCCACGTTCGCCAAAGAAAAACGCGCCACTCCTGCGCTGCCTCCATGGTTTGCACGCCGAGCACGCCGAGGGCGTGGTTCATCAGGTGCATGGTGACGAAAGCGAAGAGCACGAGCCCAGCCCACATCCGCAGCTCCCGCTCCCATGAGATCTGGCGCCAGGGTGTGCGGGCAAGAAATGTCCAAAACTGCCCGTGCGATTTCGTCATCAAGCTCCGGTCCTCGGGTCCAAGCCTGCAGTTAGGCAACCGCTGCCGCAGGCTCCGGATCCACGACGAGGTTTGGGCCGTCGAATTTCAGAAGGATGTCGAAGTCGCGAGCCGCTGCTTCGTCCGGCACGGTCGCAATCAAGGTTCGGCCGCTCATCGCGGAGCGCAGGCGCTTCAGAATGGCGTCGCTGTCGCCGGGGCCGAATGGGGCGAGGGCACCGTCGATCACCAGAATCTCGGGCCGCTTCACCAGGCAGCGCGCAATGTTGACGGCAGCCCGCTGAGGCTCATAGAGCAGCCGACCCCCGACGCCGACCTCCGTATCCAACCCGATGCGATAGATGACCGGTTCGAGGTCGAGCTCCGAAATGACCTTGCGCACGACCTGCCAGACGCGCTGCTCCGCTCGCGAGCCCTCGAAGGCAATGCGGCCGAACAGGATGTTGTCGCGAATGGGCGCAGCCATCATGAACTTGGCTGGGTCGTAGAACTCGATGCGTCCCTCGTACTCCCGTGGCAGGTGACGCATGAGGCTCTTGCGGGCGCGCAGAATGCGTGCGTTGAACGCCTCATCGAGCAGGCTCAAGCGGTGTCGCGGCTCGATGTATCCCAGCGCAAGCGCGATCAGTCGGGTGCGCGCACCGGGGGAGATGTGCGCCTTTCCTCCTGGTTGCCGGACGATATCGAGGAGCTTGCGATAGTGCTCCATCTCGTCTGCCCGGATGAGCGAGTAGCGCTCGAAGAGTGGGTCCCCGGGCGGCAAGTCGGCGAATATTTCCGCCGTTAGCTCGGCGATCCTCAATCCGACCTCGACCAGTGGTTCGTCGAGCGCTTCCGCTTCCAGGATCGCGCGGAGATAAGGGTCCGCTGCAAACTCTGTCCGGGTGGGGCCATGGCCAACCGGAACGCCGAACAACAAGTTTTCCCCGATCGAGGCGTGGGTGTTGTAGCGATCGGGATCGAAGGGCTCGACCAGGTCGTCCAAAGACTGCGCCGCAAGCTGCTCGCGGACGCGCCGTCGCGCCTCGACAAAGCGCTCCGCAATTTCAGAGTTGGTCCCCGGTCCGAGACGACCGTTGAGGCCAAACCAGTACACCTCCTCGTCGAGCCCGGCGACTGCCAGACCGCGCAGAACGGCAGCATCCAGCTCCTCCGCCGAGCTGACCCCGGCAGCTTCATAGTCGATCCAACTGTCGCCGAGATTAATTTCGTCACCGTTCAACAGCAGCTCGTCGAGCTGGCGTGCTCTGCTTTCACAAGACGACGCTGGCACCGGTGGAACGCGCCGCAATGAGTAGGTGACGTTGTCCCTTATTGACCCAACAAACAGCAACGGATCGGGCCCGGCATAGGCGATGAGGCGGCCAGCGGTCTCGTCGGCCATGTCCCGCAACTCCCGCGATCCGATGCGGACGCTGCCCTCGTACTCCGTAATCTGCCGGCCGAGCACCTTGGCGAACGTCCCACGGCCGCTGCCATTGCCTCCCGTGAGGGCGACGTGCGAAGGCCGCTCGATGGTGAGCGAAACATTGAGCAGCAGCGGAGATCCGCGGCGGTCGAGCACCCTGAGCCCCTCGGTGCGGATCGGGCCAGCAAAGTCCTCCGGCCGCTCGTCGCGGGGCTCGGGCAGCAGCTTGTCGACCGTGAATTGCGAGACGACCTGCTGATACTTCACGGCCACGTCGATCCGTTGCTGATCCCAGTCGATCAGCTCTTTCACGGGCGGCGGCAGGTCCCGGTATGCGGCAAGGACGGCGACGAGCTGGCCGAGATCGAGGGCGCCGCGCAACGCGAAATAACCGCCGATCGCATAGAAGAAAAAGGGCGTCGCCTGGGCCAGCAGGTTGTTGAGGTACTTGACGGCAAACTTGCGCTTGAACAGCGCAACTCGGATCGCGAAAAGCTGGCTGAGGCGCCGGCCGACCTCGGCCTTGTCGAACACCGCCGTGCCGTGGATGTGCACGGCGGGGGCCGCCTCCACGACCTCGCCGATGCGTCCGGCGAGATGGCGCGCGGCCACCTGCCGCTCGCGGCCAAGCCGGATCTGCTCGCGTCTGAGGTAGGGGATGACGACTGCCTGGACCATCACCACGGCGAGCGCGATGAGGCCCAGCCAGCTGCTCTGAATCATGATGAAGAAGAGCGCCGTGAGCGCCTGGGAGCCGAGGAAGACGGGCTGGATGAAGGCATCTCCGACGAAGCCGCCGATCGGATCCACCTCATCCTTGATCATGCTGGCCGCCTCGGAGGGCTTCACCGAGCGGATGTCCTCGGGCCGGAATCTCAGAAGCGTGGCGAACAGCTGGTAGCGCATGCGGCGCAGAATGCGCTCGCCCAGGATGCCCTTTCGGATGTTGATGACGTACTTGAAGGCGCCGTTGATGAGGACGAGCGTGAGGAAAAGGAAGCTGAGCGCCAGAAGGTAGGAAATCCGGTCGAGCTCGATGCCCTCGCTGAGCACGATCTTGCCGCCGCCCAGGAAGTCCGGCAACGTAACCGTCCAGTCGAAGACACGAGCGGTGAGGCTGCCCTTCGGGAAGGCGCCGCCTTGGAGGGCCTCACTCACAATGATGCGGGGGACGTCGAGAGAGGCAAAGTAGAACGGCAGCGAGGCTAGGATCAGCAGAAGGATGCCGATCTGCTCGCGACGGCTGTGATGCCAGATAAACCTGAAGAGGTTTGGGTCCAACACGCGAAATCCTGCGTTCTCGACCACCGAAGGTAGTGAGAAGGCCAACAAGGGGCAAGCAGCAGCGGGTCAATTTCGGAGCGCGATCAGCGGAATAAAGGGCTGAGTTAGGGAGACGAGTTAACAGTCGGGGGGTAACATGAAAGTCGCTTTCTATGCTCCGCTGGCCCCGCCTGATCATCCAACGCCGTCGGGGGAGCGGCTGATGGCAGCTCTTCTCATGAGGGCGCTTACAGCAGCGGGCTACGATGTGCGTCTCGTGAGCCGCCTGCGAAGCTTCTCCCAGGAGCCCGATGCAGGCGTTTACCAAGATCTCAAATCGACGGCGGGCGCAGAGGCCTGGGGGCTTGTTGCCGACTGGTCAGCTCCGGATGTGGATTGGCGGCCGGACTGCTGGTTGACCTATCATCCGTACTACAAATCGCCCGACTGGATTGGCCCCGACGTATGCGCTCGGCTCGGCCTGCCATACTTCACAGCTGAAGCCTCTTATGCTGCAAAGCGTGACGAGGAGCCGTGGGCCATCTGGCAGGCCGACGTCGTTTCCGCTGTTCGCGGGGCGGCGGCGAGCTTCTGCTTTACAGCGCGAGACAAGGAGGGGCTGGAGAGCTTGGCGCCCCTTGCAGGCCCGCTTGTCGATCTGCCTCCCTTCATAGACCCATCGCAGATCCCGGAACGGGAAAGGCGGCCATCGAAGGCGGCGCCGCGCATTGGCGTCGCAGCAATGATGCGACCCGGCAACAAGCTCGAAAGCTATATCGTGCTCAGCCAGGCACTGCAGATGCTGCTCGATGTGCCCTGGCGGTTGGGTATCATTGGCGACGGCCCGGCCCGAGCAGATGTCCTCTCCGCGTTTTCGCCGATTCCTCCGGACCGTATTGATTGGATGGGCGAGCTGGAGCCCGAGGCCGTGGTGGACGCTTTAGGGGCGTGCGACCTCTACGTGTGGCCCGGGGTAGGTGAGGCTTACGGCCTGGCTTACTTGGAAGCTCAGTGCGTGGGATTGCCGGTTGTGGCGCAAGACACGGGCGGAGTTTCGGCCGTTGTGCTCCACGGTGAGACGGGCTGGCTCACTCCGCCCGGCGATCTGGCCGCCTTCGCAGACGCGATCCGGCGGCTGCTTCTGGATGCCGATTTGCGCAATGCCATGGGCGATGCGGCGAGCCGTTTTGTCCGTGAGCAGAGGAACGTGGGCATGGCGGCAACCATTCTCGGTGAGACGATTGGGGCCATGGTCGGCCAACGCGGAGCCGGCGGATGATTCTCGCCCGGGCCGCGCAATGGTCTGCCCTGCGTGACGAACTGGCGCGCTGGGCATGTGACGATACCGTGGCCCGGCTTTGGCTCCGTGATGATGATGCGGTCACTGTCACACCGGCCCTGGAGCGACTCGCAGCGCTGTGTTCCGCTCACGGCGTTCCCTATCTGGTTGCGGCCGTCCCGAGCGGCGCCGATCAAACACTGGCGGCATACCTTTCCGGTCAGCCACTGGCCGAGGTGGCTGCCCACGGCTGGAGACACCACAACCACGCAATCGATACGAAAACGGAATTTCCTGCCGAACGGGCCTCCGCGAAAATCATGCGCGATTTGAGCGAGGCCAGGTCACGTATCGAGACATTGTTCGGCGCAATGGCCGTTCCGCTTTTCGTCCCGCCCTGGAATCGGATGGCGCCTGAGGCAGCGGCTCTCCTGCCTCGATCAGGGTTTCGCGCGATATCGGCGCTTGGTCGTGAGGGAAAACCGCACGAGCACGTGCAAACAATCAACGTCCACCTCGACATCATCGATTGGCGCGGCTCGCGCGGCGGCCGTAATCCTGATGACTTGATCGCCGAGCTAGCGGGCCATCTCGCCTGGGCACGAGAGAACGAGCGGACCGCCATCGGAATTCTGACGCATCATCTGGTTCACGACGCGGCTGCGTGGAATTTTCTCGAGGATTTGTTCGCCGAAACGGTCGGCCATCCGGCGGTGCGCTGGGTGAGGGCGAGCGAGCTGCTTTCATCTGAAGGCTGAGCTGAAGACATTTTTTTCAATGAGCCGGCGCACGAACACGTGTCTGCCCGCTGAGATCGGAGCTTTAAATGAGCGTCGAGAGCCTGAAACAGCAGATTGCGCGCGAGTTCGGAACGCCTGCCGTGGTGATCGATCTCGACATTGTGGAGCGCAACATCGCTCGTGTTCAGGCCGCTTGCGACGAAGCGGGAGTTGCGAACCGTCCGCACATCAAGACCCACAAGAGCCCGGTGCTCGCGCGCATGCAGCGTGACGCTGGTGCGCGCGGGGTCACCTGCCAGAAACTCGGCGAGGCAGAGGTGATGGCCGAGGCCGGTCTCGACGACATTCTAATCAGCTACAACCTTTACGGCTCGCAGAAGATGGGCCGCCTCGGCGCGCTGCTGCGCCGGGCGAACGTGACAGTTTCGGCCGATAACCCCGTCGTGATCGAGAACCTGACGGAGGCGGCGGCCGTCGCGGAGCGGACACTCCCGGTCGTGGTGGAGTGCGATACGGGCCGGAAACGGGCTGGGGTCGAGACGCCGGGAGAGGCCGTCGAGTTGGCCAAGCTCATTGCCGGACTGCCGGGATTGGAATTCGCGGGCTTCCTGTTCTACCCGACGGAGCAGTCCTGGCCCGAGACCCAGCGCTTTTTCGATGCGGCGCGCGCCGGCGTGGCAGATGCCGGACTAGAGGCGCGGATCGTGTCGACGGGCGGCACGCCGAATCTGATCAATCTTGGCAAGCTCGAAGGCGCGACCGAGCACCGGGCAGGAACCTACATCTTCAACGACCGCATGATGATGGCTTGCGGGGCCGCGACGCTCGATGACTGTGCCCTCTCGGTCTACGCGACGGTGGTCAGCCGGGCGGCTCCGGAGCGCGGCATCCTTGACGCCGGCTCGAAAACATTGACGGCCGACCCTGGCGGAGGCCTCGACGGGTTCGGGCTCATCCTCGAGCATCCGCAAGCGCGCATCAGCGCCTTCGCGGAGGAGCACGGCTTTCTCGATCTCTCTGCCTGCAACGAGCGCCCCAACGTGGGTGACGTGGTGCGCATCATCCCGAACCACGTCTGCGTGGTGGTCAACATGGTGGACGAGATGATTGCCGTACGCGGCGGGGAGGTCGTCGACGTCATCCCTGTGGCCGCGCGCGGGAAGCTGACCTGAGGGTACGTTGATCGGTTCAACTCATGGCCGCGTATCGAGCACGAATAGCTCGTCCGGTTGGATTGTCAGCTCGATGGCCATGCGGAAGCAAACGGCAAGGACCAATAAGGCGAGCAGAATGCGGAGCTGCTCGGCGTTGAGATAGCGGCCGATCTTGGTGCCATACTGAGCACCAAACACGCCACCAACCATGAGCGGCACCGCGAGGAGGAGGTCGACGCTGAAGTTTTGTGTCGTGTGCAGGAGCGTCGCGTAGGCGGCTACGAAGACGACTTGGAAGACCGAGGTTCCGATGGCCACCCGGGTCGGCACACGCATCAGGTAGATGAGCGCCGGAATGATGACGAAGCCGCCGCCGACACCAACGAGGGCCGTGAGCAGACCGACGAATATGCCGATAACGACAGGCGGAATGGCGCTGGCGTAGAGCTTCGACGTGCGAAAGCGCCGCTTGAGCGGAAGCCCTTGAATCCACGTGTGTTGTCCGCCGCGACGCCTGGAATAATGCGGTTGCACCTTCTGCTTACGCCATGCCGCCAAGCTTTCCATGAACATGAGCGTGCCGATGACGCCGAGCACCAGCACGTAGCTGAGGGAGATGAACGCATCGATCTGCCCCAGGGCTTTGAGGAGCCGCTGAAGGGCGACGCCCAGTGTAGCTCCGGCGACGCCGCCTCCGAGGAGCAGCATGCCCATCTGTACGTCGACGTTCTTCGCCTGCCATTGTGTGATCGCGGCCGAAACAGAAACCGCTACGACTTGGCTTACGCCGGTGCCGACGGCAACGAGCGGCGGGACACCCAAGAAGATCAATAGCGGTGTTATGACGAAGCCACCGCCAATACCGAACATCCCCGAAAGCAAACCCACCGAGAGACCCATGGCCAGAAGCATGAGGCCGTCGAGTGCCATTCCGGCTACGGGTAGATAGATCGGTAGGAACATCGGGTCGGCACGACAGAAACGGACGAGGGCTACCGGTGATGTGGTCCGAAGGGTGGACCGCGCAGGGCATGCCTCCCACCTCGGCCAGCCGATTGCAACTGGCCTTTTTCGGGTCTGCTGTCCAGACCCGAAGGTCTCTTCGGATAGCGCTCCGCCTCAGAAAGCGAAATGGTGGTGTGGCGGTGCCGCTGCTGTTGCCTTTGCAGAACACCGACGCCCGCTGATCGTTCGCGAGATTTTTAAGCGCGCCGGCATAACGCTGCTTGACAGCCGCCAAGCCCAATGAAATATATCCGACCGTTTGGTTAGAAATTGGATGGGCGATGGGCCGCCTCAGGATCATCGATAGGGACGCCGTTCTGACTGCGGCCGAAAGGGTCGTCAGCCGTGACGGCGCGGCGCGGCTGACTATCGAGGCAGTTGCCGCCGAGGCCGGCATCAGTAAGGCCAGCGTCCTCTACGACTACAAGACGAAGCAGGCGCTCATCAAAGCGATTGTCGAGCGTCGCGTCGCGGCTGAATGCGAACGCGTGCGTAAGATCATCGAGGAGCTTGGTGCGGCTCCCGACTCTGCGATCCAGGGCTGCATCGCTGCTGCGGCAAATCGGTCACTGTCCGACGCAGATCGTGAGGTGGCGTTGTGTCTGACTGCCGCACTTGCCCAGGATCCGGAGCTACGTGCACCGATTCAGGAAAAATGCCGCCAACAAATTGCCGAAATTCTGGAAACTTCTTCGCGGCCCCGAAACGCACTCCTTGCCTTCCTGGCACTCGAGGGCTTGAAGCTCCTGGAGTGTCTGGGCATCTACACATGGCCAGAGGACGAGCGTAAGCGGCTGCTGGAGGACATTTCCGGTCTTGCGGCCGGGAAGCTGGCGGCCGAACCGGGGCGGAGCGCTCAAGGCTGAGTTGTTCGTTAGGAATTAGGCTAGCGCCCGGCGACGGAACTTCGCCTCAATTCGATTGATTGGCCAGGAACGACATCAATGCCCGCCCTATCGTTCTTCAAGTACGGAGTGGCTGCTGCCGCCTTTCTCGTGGCCAGCCTTCCCGCATCCGCGGCGGATCCTGCGGCCACGCCGCCTCCGGTGACCGTTAGCATCATAACGACCGAGAAGCAGGACCTGCCAATCCTGGAAGAGCTCCCCGGCCGCATCGCGCCGATGCGGATCGCAGAGGTGCGCCCACGTGTGTCCGGCATCGTGATCGAGCGGGTGTTCACGCAGGGCAGCCTCGTAAAGGAAGGTGAGGTGCTCTACCGGATCGATCCGGAGCCCTTCAAAGTGCAGGTTGAAAGCGCGAAGGCCACACTACGGCGCGCCGAGGCTGCCCAGCTGCGTGCACGGCAGCAGGCCGACCGGCAGCAGGAGCTGCGCAAGCGCAACATTTCGAGCCCACAGCAGCTCGAGGAGGCCATCGCAGCGCTGGCTCAGGCGGACGCCGACGTTGCGGCCGCCCAGGCGGGCTTGAAAGCGGCGGAGCTCAATCTGCATTACACTGAGGTGCGTGCGCCGATCTCGGGGCGTATCGGCCGCGCGCTCATCACCGAGGGCGCGCTGGTGGATAGCTCGGACAAGCTTGCTACGATCCAGCAGCTCGATCCTGTCTACGCAGACTTCACGCAGTCGGTGAATGCTCTCAGGGCGCTGCGCCGGGCCGTACGAGAAGGGACCATCTCGAGCGTCAGCGAGGACGAGATGAAGGTCCAGCTGCGCTTCGATGACGGCACCGAGTACCCGCATTCGGGCCGGCTGCTGTTTTCGGAGGTCACCGTCGAGGCCACCACCGGCCAGGTGGTCATGCGCGGCCAGTTTCCAAATCCTGACGGCGATCTGCTGCCGGGCATGTATGTCCGTGTGGTCGTCGAGCAAGGTGTTCAGCACGATGTCATCGCGGTGCCCCAACAGGCGGTGCAGCGGGACGGCGCTGGCCGGTCGCAGGTCTACATCGTGAAATCCGACGGGACTGTGGAGCTCCGGACTGTCCGTACAGGGCGCGTCGTCGGGAACAACTGGGTCATCGAAGAGGGGCTGGCGGCTGGCGAGCGTGTCGTCGTCGAGGGCTTCCAGAAGATCCGTCCCGGTGCCACGGTCAATCCACAGGCCTGGAAATATGACGTGAACGCGCCAACGCGTACTGCGAACAGGGCTGATGCCGGGCAGGGCAGCCCGCACTAATCGAGCAGCAAGGCAGATCTTCACATGCCGAGTTTCTTCATCGATCGGCCCATCTTCGCCTGGGTCGTCGCCATCTTCATCATGCTGGCTGGCGTGATCGCCATCCCCCTACTGCCTGTTTCGCAGTACCCGAAGGTGGCTCCGCCTCAGATCTCGATTACGGCCAACTATCCCGGTGCGTCGCCGGAGGACATGTATCTCAGCGTAACGCGGCCGATCGAGGAGGAACTGAATGGCGTCCCGGGGCTCATATATTTCGAGTCGACCTCGGACTCCTCTGGCCGCATCAACATCACCGCGACGTTCGCACCCGGAACACCGATCGGCGAGGCGCAGGTCGAGGTGCAGAACCGCATCCGGCGGGTCGAATCACGCCTGCCACAAACAGTCGTCGATCAGGGTATGCGCATCGAGCAGGCGGGCTCGGGCTTTCTGTTGGTTATCGCCCTGCGCTCTCCGGATGGGTCCTACGATAACGTCGGCCTCGGCGACTACCTGAACCGGAACGTCATCGGTGAGATCCGACGCATCGACGGCGTTGGCAGCGCAACGCTGTTCGCCACCCAGCGGTCGATGCGCATCTGGATGGACCCGGACAAGATGCTGGGCCTCAACCTGACGGCCGGCGACATCATCTCCGCAATTCGGGCGCAGAACGCACAGGTCGCTGCCGGCCGCATCGGCGCGCAGCCGAACCCGATCACCCAGCAGATTTCTGCGAATGTGCTCGTCAAGGGCCAACTCACCTCACCCGAGGAGTTCGGCTCGATCGTGTTGCGCGCCAATCCTGATGGCTCGCTGGTCCGCCTGCGTGATGTCGCCACCGTCGAGGTGGGCGGAGAGAGCTACAACTTTTCAACTCGGCTCAATCGCCAGCCGACCGCCGGCATCGGCGTGCAGCTTTCGCCAACGGGCAATGCGCTCGCCACGTCAAGGGCCATTCGCGCCAAAATGGAGGAGCTCGCTCGCTTCTTCCCGCCGGGCCTCGAGTACAGCATCCCGTACGACACGTCGCCGTTCGTCGAGGTTTCCATCGAGAAGGTGCTGCACACGCTGGTCGAGGCGGTCGTGCTCGTCTTCCTCGTGATGCTGCTCTTCCTGCAGAGCTTCCGCTACACGATCATTCCGACGATCGTGGTTCCGGTGGCGTTGCTGGGGACGTGCGCCATCATGCTGGCCACGGGTTTCTCGATCAACGTGCTCACCATGTTCGCCATGGTGCTGGCCATCGGGATTCTCGTCGATGACGCCATCGTGGTGGTCGAGAACGTCGAGCGCATCATGTCCGAGGAGGGCCTTCCGCCGCGCGAGGCGACGCGCAAGGCCATGGGGCAGATCACCGGGGCAATCATTGGCATCACGTTGGTGTTGACGGCCGTGTTCGTGCCAATGGGCTTCTTCCCAGGCGCAGTCGGCGTCATTTACCAGCAGTTCAGCCTGACGATGGTGGTCTCGATCCTGTTCTCGGGCTTCCTGGCGCTGTCGTTGACGCCGGCTTTGTGCGCCTCGTTCCTGAAGCCCATTCCGGCTGGCCATCACCTTGAGAAGCGAGGCTTCTTCGGCTGGTTCAACCGCGGCTTCGCCAGAACAACACGCGGCTACACCGGGCTCGTCGGCTACGTCGCGCGGCGGGCCGGTCGGTTCATGGTGATCTACTTGGCGCTGGTCGCTGGGCTTGGGTGGGCGTATCTGCGGTTGCCGACAGCCTTCATCCCGAACGAGGACCAGGGCTACTTGATTGTCGACATACAGGCCCCGCCTGAGGCCAGCGCGAACCGCACGATCGACGTCATTAAGCAGGTGGAGGACGCGTTCCTGTCGGATGAGGCGGTCGAGCGGGTCTTCGCCATTCAGGGCTTCAGCTTCTCTGGCGCAGGGCAGAACGCCGGCCTAGCTTTTGTCACCCTCAAAGATTGGAGCCTGCGTGGCCCTGAGAATTCAGCGGAGGCAATCGCGGCGCGCGCCAACGCCAAGCTTTGGCAAATCAGGGACGCGATAACCTTCGCCCTGTCGCCGCCACCCATCCAGGGGCTTGGCACGACGAGCGGGTTCACGTTCCGCCTCCAGGACCGCGGCGGTATGGGACAGGCTGCGCTCGCTGCGGCCAGGGATCAGCTGCTGGCTGCGGCGTCGCAAAGCCCGGTGCTGACCGGCTTGCGCGTGGAAGGCTTGCCGGACGCGGCCCAGGTCCACCTGATCATTGACCGCGAAAAGGCCAACACCTTCGGCGTGGCATTTTCCGACATCAACGCGACGATCTCGGCCAATCTCGGTTCGAGCTACGTGAATGATTTCCCGAATGCGGGCCGCATGCAGCGTGTCGTCGTCCAGGCGGACGAGCAGGCGCGGATGCAGACCGAGGATCTGCTCAACCTCAATGTACGCAATGCTGCAGGCGGAATGGTGCCGCTGTCAGCCTTCGCCCATGTGGAGTGGGTGAAGGGGCCGATGCAGGTGGTTGGCTACAACGGCTATCCGTCTGTTCGCATCAGCGGCCAGGCGGCATCAGGATACTCTTCCGGTGACGCGATCGCCGAGATGGAGCGCCTGGCGGCCGATCTTCCCCAAGGGTTCGGCTACGAATGGACCGGGCAGTCGTTGCAGGAAATCCAGTCGGGAGCACTGGCGCCACTGCTGATTGCGCTCAGCGTCCTGTTCGTATTCCTGCTGCTCGCGGCGCTTTACGAGAGCTGGACAATTCCGCTCGCGGTCATGCTGGTGGTGCCGCTGGGCGTCATCGGCTCGGTAATCGCCGTGACGCTGCGGGGTATGCCGAATGACGTCTACTTCATGGTCGGCCTCATCGCAATCATCGGCCTCTCGGCCAAGAATGCGATCTTGATCATCGAGTTTGCAAAGGACTTGCGTGCCGAGGGGCGGTCGGTGATCGAGGCGACGATAGAGGCGGCACGCCTCCGCTTCCGTCCGATCTTGATGACTTCTCTCGCGTTCACGCTAGGCGTGCTGCCGTTGGCGATAGCCACCGGGGCCAGCGCAGTGAGTCAGAACGCCATCGGAACAGGTGTGCTCGGTGGAATAATCTCGGCCACGGTTCTGGCAGTCATCTTCGTCCCGGCGTTCTTCGTCTTCGTCATGCGGATCTTCGACCGCTCCGCGCGCGCGGAAGCACGCGCAGAGCGGGAGATAGACGGGACCGAAACCCCCGAGACGCAGGTGGCACATACCGAGGCTTGAGTCGGCCAGCTCGGCCGACTCGGGCGGAACGTAAGACTACTTCCGCTCCTGTGCCCGTCGCAGAGCGGCAGCCAGGGCGCTCTCGGCGGGAGGCTCGGGTGACCTGTAGGGAGCGCCATTGCGGGCGCGTTGGGGCGCTCCCGCTGCGCGGCCGTTGTCGCGGGACGTGGACCGGTCGATCGGGCCGGATTTCATCGTGAGCGAGATGCGCTTGCGCTCGACGTCGACGTCCTTCACCCGCACCTTCACCACGTCGCCCGCCTTCACCACCTCGCGCGGGTCTTTGACGAAGCGGTCCGACAGCTCCGAAATGTGCACGAGCCCGTCCTGATGCACGCCGATGTCGACGAACGCTCCGAATGCGGCGACGTTGGTGACAACTCCTTCGAGCTGCATCCCCGGCTTCAGGTCCGCGATTGTCTCCACGCCCTCTTGGAAGGAGGCAGTCTTAAATTCCGGGCGCGGGTCGCGGCCGGGCTTCTCCAGCTCAGCCAGGATGTCGGTCACCGTCGGAATGCCGAACGTCTCGTCGGCGAAGTCGGCGGGTTTGAGTGACTTGAGTAGCGCCCGATCCCCGATCAGCGATTTCAGCGGGCGTCCCGTTGCCGCGGCGATTTTCTCGACTACCGGATAAGCCTCGGGGTGCACCGCCGATGCGTCGAGCGGGTTCTTGCCGTTCATGATCCTCAAGAACCCAGCAGCCTGCTCAAAGGCCTTGGGCCCAAGCCGCGGCACTTTCTTCAAGGCAGTGCGCGACGAGAACGCGCCGTTCTCGTTGCGGTAGGCGACGATATTGGCAGCAAGCGCGCGGTTAAGACCGGATACGCGCGCGAGTAGGGGAACGGAGGCCGTGTTCACGTCAACGCCGACCGAGTTGACGCAATCCTCGACCACTGCGTCGAGCGAGCGGGCGAGGCCCACCTGATCCACATCGTGCTGGTACTGGCCGACGCCGATGGACTTGGGATCGATCTTGACGAGCTCCGCCAGCGGATCCTGCAGGCGGCGGGCAATCGAAACGGCGCCGCGCAGGCTGACGTCGAGGTCCGGGAACTCTTGCGCCGCCAGCTCAGATGCGGAGTAGACGGATGCACCAGCCTCCGACACCATCACCTTGGTAAGCTTCAGCTGCGGCATCTTCGTGATCAGCTCGGCGACCAGCCGGTTCGTCTCGCGGCTGGCCGTGCCGTTGCCGATGCTGATCAGTTCCACCTTGTGCTTCATGCAGAGCGCAGCAAGCGTGGCGAGCGCGCCCTGCCAATCCCGCTGCGGCTCGTGCGGGTAGATGGTCGTTGTGTCGACGAGCTTGCCGGTCTGGTCCACCACAGCGACCTTGACCCCGGTGCGATAGCCGGGGTCGAGGCCCATGGTGACCCGCGGGCCGGCAGGAGCGGCGAGTAGCAGATCCTTGAGGTTCTTGGAAAAGATCGAAATTGCCTCGCTGTCGGCCCGCTCCTTCAGGCGCATCATCAAGTCGACGCTGAGCGAGATGGAGAGTTTTACCTTCCACGCCAGGCGCACCGTATCGAGAAGCCAGCGATCGGCGGGGCGGCCCCGATCTGCAATGCCGAACGCAGCCCGGATCTTGAGCTCCGCCGGATGCGGCTTATCGGCCTCGTGCGGGACGTCGAGATCGACGTCGAGAATGTCTTCGTTCCGGCCGCGGAAGATGGCGAGTGCCCGGTGCGAGGGCATCTCCTTGATGCGCTGGCTGAAGTCGAAGTAGTCGGCGAACTTGGCCCCGTCTTTCTCCTTGCCCTTTCGCACTTTGGACGTGAGCACGCCATCGTCCCACAGCCACTCGCGCAAGGAACCGACGAGCTTGGCATCCTCGCCGATGCGCTCGATGAGGATGTGGCGGGCGCCGTCGAGCGCGGCCTTGGCATCCGCGACGCCTTTGTCGGGCGCCACGAACTTCTCCGCCTCAGCCTCCGGCACCAGGGCAGGGTTCTGGAGGAGGGCATCAGCCAAAGGCTCGAGGCCAGCTTCGCGCGCAATCTGCGCCTTGGTCCGCCGCTTCGGCTTGTAAGGCGCATACAAGTCTTCGAGCTCGACTTTGGTCTCGGCGGCGTTGATCGCGCGGGCGAGCTCGGGCGTCAGCTTGCCCTGTTCCTCGATGCTCTTGAGAACAGTCGCGCGGCGATCCTCCAGCTCGCGCAAGTAGCCGAGCCGCTCTTCCAGCTTTCTGAGCTGCGTGTCGTCGAGGCCGCCGGTCTTTTCCTTGCGGTAGCGGGCGATGAACGGCACCGTCGCGCCCTCGCCAAGGAGTGCCACGGCCGCCGCAACCTGACCAACGCCGACACCCAGCTCCGCCGCGATACGCTGATTGATCGAATTCATCTAAGCCCTCGTGTTCACGTGCCCGCTACATGGCGCGATTCTCCCGCTCGACGAAGATTGCGGTGCTGGTAGGGCAGGCCTGTCGAAAAACGCAGCAGCAGGTGGACGGGACGAAAGCCGCAACCAGGAAGATGCCAAGAGCAGCCGCGGATGCTGCTCCAAATTATGCAAAATTGGCACTCCTCGCCCGCAATTTTCGGAGGGCGGAGCGGTGGTGGGGTCTGAGAGCTTGTCCCAACAGGCCGCATCAGCTTAGGTGTTTATCCACAGCATCGATACGGGCTGCGTGGCGCAAATTGGGGGGAAGCCGATGAACTTTGCTCGGGCCGCATCGCTCTGGGGTCTGATCGCTTGGGCTGGCGTGATGTGGCCTCCCCCTGAGGTCCACGCGCAGGGGTGGGAAGGCAGCAGACCCGTCTTCGAGAGCGATATTGAGCGGCAGCAACGCGAGCTCGAGGCGCAGCGCGCCGAACGCCGCAAGTCCTATGATGTCGTCTATCCCAAGTACATGGATGGCGGCGAGCGGCCCCATATCGAGCCAGAGGAGCCGCCGATCGTCTATCTGGAAAAGAACGAGAAGCCGGGCACGATCATCGTCGATACCGGCGGGCGAATGCTCTACTACGTTCTCCCTGGTCAGCGGGCCTATGCCTACCCGATCTCCGTCGGCAGGGAGGGCTTCAATTGGACGGGCACGGAGCGTATCAGCCGCATTGCTTCTTGGCCGTCCTGGACACCGCCCCCTGAGATGCGCCGGCGCCAGCCAGGCCTGCCAATCACGGTTTCCGGTGGCATTAATAACCCGCTGGGAGCCAAAGCGCTCTACCTCGGCAACACCCTTTATCGCATCCACGGGACCAACAACCCGCGTTCGATCGGCCGCGCATCATCGTCTGGGTGCTTCCGGATGATGAATGAGCACGTGGTCCACCTTGCTTCCCTAGCGCGCATCGGCACGGTCGTGCGGGTGGTATCGAGCTATCCGTGGGTGAGCACGACGATGCCGCTGTCAAGGCTGTTTTCGAGCCTCGGCCTCGACACTAACTCGAGCCAGTAGCCGCAGTGCTTCTCCCGGGCGAACATGACGCCAGGGAGGCCAACTTTGTCGATCCGGCTGCACTAGACTGGGAGGGAGTTCCCCAAGCGAGGGATGGTTTCGCTCACGGCAGGGGGAGCGCCTCGTGCTCCCTCAGAACCTTGCCTGTTTCGGCATCCACCTCGAGCATCTTGACCCGATAGCCCCACAGATGAGCAACATGCTGCAATGTGCGGTCGCACTGGTCCTTGTCGAGCAGCACGCCACGGCGCACACGATGCTGAAGCGTCAATCGCCGGCCGCCGGAAAGGTCCGCGTTGACAACCTGGATGTCAGGATCCCGGGCGGCAGCATCATACTGCTCGGCTAAGACCCTGCGGACTTGCCGGTATCCCATCTCGTCGTGAATGGCCTTCACTTCTACGAAGGACGATCCACTGTTGTCGTGAATTTGGAACAGCCGGAAGTCCCGCATCACTTTCGGTGACAGGTATTGCAGGATAAAGCTGTCGTCGCGGAAATTGGCCCAGGCTTCCTTGAGGGTGCCGAGGGCATCGCCGTTCCCCGCGATTTCCGGAAACCACTCCCGATCCTCCGGCGTCGGCTCTTCGCAAATACGCTTAATGTCGCGCATCATCGCGAACCCGAGCGCATACGGATTGAAACCACTGAAATGCTTGTCCTCGAAACGGGGCTGATAAATCACGGAGGAATGACTGTGCATGAACTCGAGCATGGAGCCTTCAGTAATCAGCCCTTTGTCATAGAGCCGGCTCATGATCTCGTAGTGCACGAACGTGGCGCAGCCCTCGTTCATCACTTTCGTCTGTCGCTGCGGGTAGAAGTACTGCCCGAGCATACGGACGATGCGCAATAGCTCGCGCTTCCAGTCATCGAGCTTGGGCGCGTGTTTCTCGAGGAAATAGAGCAGATTTTCCTGCGGCAGCCCGAGCGACTCGCTTTCCTCCTCGGCCTCTCTCGCTTCCGGGGTGATGGGGGACTCGTCATGCCGCCTGTTGGGAATGGTTCGCCAGAGCTCGTTGTACGTAATCTCCTCGTGCTCGCGGCGTTTGAGGTCCCGCTCCTCCCGTTCCGTACGGGACCGGCGGCGCACTGGATGCCTGCTAATGCCCTGCGGCATCAGCGCGTGGGCGCTGTCCAGGACCGCTTCGACCGTCTCGATACCGTATTTCTCCTCGCATTCCGCCACATATTCTTTGGCGAAGCGCAAATAGTCGAGAATGGCGGTCGCGTCGGTCCATTGTTTGAAAAGATAATTATTTTTGAAGAAATGGTTATGCCCCATTGCGGCATGGGCCATCACGAGCATTTGCATCGTCATGGTGTTTTCTTCCATGACGTAATTGATGCAGGGATCCGAATTGATCACCAGCTCGTAAGCCAATGCTCGGGCGCCTTTACGGTAAAGCGCTTCCTCACGCGCAAAATGTTTGCCGAACGACCAATGACGGTACATGTTCGGCATGCCGATCGAGGCGTACGCATCGAGCATCTGCTCGGCGGTTATCACCTCGATCTGGTTCGTGTAGATATTAAGCCCCATTTCACCGACGCCGATCTCCTCGATGGCGTCATAGCCTTTTTTTAGAAGGTCGAAATTCCACTCGGCCCCCTCGAATAAAGGCCGGCGCGTCAGCACCGTTGTCATCTCGCTATTCTCTCCTCGCTGCCAGAACTGGAGCCGGAGAACAGCTCGCGAAACACCGGATAAATCTCGCTCGGAGACGAAACGCGCCGCATGGCGAAATGCGGATGGCTACCGGCAATTTCACTGTAGCCTGCCCAGGCAACGCTCTGCATCGGGGCAATCTGCGCTTCGGGCATGACCTCGATGTAGGCGAAGTACTGGCAGATCGGGAGGATTTCCCGCTCCAGCATCGTCACGCAGCGCTCCATGTCGTCGTCGAAGTTGTGCCCGTCAGAAGCCTGGGCAGCGTAAATGTTCCAATCGTCAGGTGGATAGCGCTCGTTCACGACCCGAAGCATTTCCTCCAGCGCCGTCGAAATAACCGTGCCGCCGGACTCGGTATCCCGAAAGAAGGTTTCCTCGTCGACTTCCTGTGCAGTGGTCGTATGGCGGATGAAAACGATGTCCACCTCGGCATAATGCCGTGAGAGAAACAAGTGCAGCAGCATGAAGAACCGCTTCGCGAGGTCCTTCAGGGACTCGGTCATCGAGGCCGAAACGTCCATCAGGCAGAACATGACGGCCTGCGTCTTCGGCTTCGGGCGGCGTTCGTGGCGATTGTACTGCAGGTCGATCGGGTCGATGTAAGCAACGACCTTGCGCAAGTGTATCAGGCGGGACAGCCGCGCACGGAGCTCCGCAAGCCGTTGCTCGTCCGGCTGGTCACGGGCCTCCTCCGCGGCAATCTCGGCCTCCAGCTCCTCCAGCTCGGCCAGCCGAGGCCGCCGCAGCGCAATGCGCCGGGCGAGGCTGTTGCGCATGGTCCGCAAGCGGTTGAGCTTGGCTGGCGGCCCATCGGTCGTCAGGCCAGCGCGAACCGGCTCCGGCGCCCGCAGATCCTTCAATTTCGCCTTGACTAGGTTAGGCAGCTTCAGGTCGTCGAAGAAAAGGTCGAGGAACTCTTCGCGGGTCAGACTGAAGACGAAATCGTCCTCGCTCTCCCCGTCGGGGCTGCCCCTCTGACCTCCACTTCCGGCGCCGCCATCGGGCTTACGAATGACGTCCCCGACTTGGTACTCGCGATTTCCGGGCAGTACGAAGTCGCGCTCGCCCGTGTTCGAGCTCATCGTGAACGACGGCTCGCGGAGTCCCTTCGACCGAATGCGGATATTCTCGCCGCCATCGACCTCCGAAACCTTACGCCGCTTCAAGGCTTCGCGCACGGCTTCCCGGATCTCGGCCTTGGCGCGCCGCAGGAAGCGTTGACGGTTCCCAAGGCTCTTAGACTTGGGATTGAGACGGCGGTCGACGATGTACATTGCCCCGCTCTCGACCTCCTCACCCCGATTTCTTGACCCGCATGTACCACTCCACGAGACGCCGGACCTGCCGGTGCGTATACCCGCGGGAAACCATGCGGCTCACGAACTCTTCGTGCTTCTTCTCGGTCTCGCCATCCTTCTTGGCACCAAAGCTGATCACCGGAAGCAGGTCCTCGACCTGGCTGAACATCCGCTTCTCGATGACTTCGCGGATCTTTTCGTAAGACGTCCAGCTCGGGTTTTTTCCGCCGTTCTTGGCGCGCGCCCTGAGCGAGAACTTGACCACCTCGTAGCGGAAGTCCTTCGGGTTCGCGATGCCGGCGGGCTTTTCGATTTTCGAAAGCTCCTGGTCGAGAAGCTGCCGGTTCATCAGCTGGCCGGTATCCGGGTCCTTGTAGTCCTGGTCCTCGATCCAGGCATCGGCGTAGGCGACGTAACGGTCGAAAAGGTTCTGACCGAAGTCATGGTAGGACTCCAGATACGCTTTCTGGATTTCGTTCCCGATGAAGTCGGCGTACCGCGGCGCGAGCTCCTCCTTGATGAACTCGATGTACCGGTTCTCGAGGTCCTCGGGCAGCTGCTCGCGGCGGATCGCTTGCTCCAGGACGAACATGAGATGCACGGGATCCGCGGCAACCTCGTGCGTGTCGTAATTGAACGTTTCCGACAGCACCTTGTACGCGAACCGGGTGGACATGCCGTCCATGCCCTCGCTCATGCCGGCTGCGTCGCGATACTCCTGAAGTGTCTTGGCGTGCGGGTCCGTGTCCTTGAGGCTCTGGCCATCGTAGATCCGCATCTTTGAGAACAGGCTCGAGTTCTCGTGCTCCTTGAGCCGAGTCAGCACTGAAAACTGCGCCAACATCTCCAGTGTGCCCGGAGCGCAGGGGGCCCCCGAAACCTCGCTTTGCGCCAGCAGCTTCTCGTAGATCTTCTTTTCCTCCGTGACGCGGAGGCAATAGGGCACCTGGATGACGCAGATGCGGTCCAGGAACGCCTCGTTGTTCTTGTTGGAGCGGAAGCTCTGCCACTCGCTCTCGTTGGAGTGCGCGATGATGATGCCCTGGTAGGGCAGCGCACCCACGTTCTCCGTGCCCACGTACGTGCCGTCCTGCGTCGCGGTCAACAGCGGGTGCAGCATTTTGATGGGCGCCTTGAACATCTCGACGAACTCGAGAAGCCCCTGCGTGGTGCGGTTGAGACCGCCCGAGTAGGAGTAGGCGTCGGCGTCGTTCTGCCCGTGGAACTCCAGCTTGCGGATATCGACCTTGCCAACGAGCGAGGAGATGTCCTGGTTGTTCTCGTCGCCGGGCTCGGTTTTTGCCACACAGATTTGTCGCAGCCGTGACGGGTAAAGCTTCACGACCTTGAACTTGGAGATGTCACCTCCGAACTCGTCGAGCCGCTTGACGGCCCAGGGTGACATTCGGCCGGTGAGCTTGCGCTGTGGGATGCCGTACTTATCCTCCAGCACAGGCCCCATGGTGACGGGGTCGAACAGGCCGAGTGGACTCTCGAAGATGGGGCTAACCTCGTCGCCTGCCTTGAGCACGTAGACCGGGCACTGCTCCATCAGCTCCTTGAGCCGCTCCGCCAGGGACGACTTACCACCCCCGACCGGCCCCAGGAGGTAGAGGATCTGCTTACGTTCCTCCAAGCCCTGCGCGGCATGGCGGAAGAAGCCCACGATCCTCTCAATCGTTTCCTCCAGTCCGTAGAAGTCTTTGAAAGTCGGATATATTTTAATTGTTCGGTTGAGGAAGATACGACCGAGGCGCGGATCCTTCGACGTGTCGACGAGCGTCGGCTCGCCGATCGCCACCATCATCCGTTCGGCCGCACTGGCGTACAGCATCGGATCGTCGCGGCAGGCTTCGAGATACTGTCGCAGCGGCATCTCATGCTGCTTCTGGCGATCGTAGCTCTGCGCGTAGATGCTGAAAATCTCATCTGCGGAGGTCATGCTTGTTCTCGCTCTCGCGATCTCACCACTCTCGTGATGACGTGGCCTCCCGCCATCACCCATTAAACTTGAAGTGGGCTCTCTCAAGCCACTTGGCAATGTGCTTGCCCGCTTCAACCGCCACTACTTCTTCATCACCGCCTTGTGTCATTCTAACACAGTCGAGCTGCATCTCGATTGCGGCCAACGTGAATTCGTTTTTCTTTTCCGATCCAGCACGCAATGGGCTGGCCACTATGGCGCCCACTTCTGGCAGAAGTGGGTCGCTGCAACGATCGTGCCGCACTGCGACGGCTGATCCACCGATGTTAATGAACGGCTTTCCGGTCTGCTCCGGACACTCGAAACGGACGCAGCTAGTCAAACGCACGCTCGCACTTTTTGGTTCGGCCAAAGCGTCAATTGGCGCGGATCGGTATCGTCGCTGCACCCCGTCCGGCGTCAAGACCCGATACCCTGCTGTCTCGACCGCACTTGCGATCGTTTCGTCCATCTCGACCATAAACTGATTCCGGGTATCAGAATGCTGCGCAATCACGTCTAAAGTGGAGGACGCGGCGAGGCATCTGAAGTTCCCGGCGGCACGTGCTCACGCCCGATTTCAATGCAAAAATGCCGAATTTTTGCACAAATTCCGGAACTTGATATCCGGTGTCAGACGTTTCAGGTTTCCCGTCTAGAAACCATTTGCCGTGGTTCGGAGTGTATCCGAAATTCCGCAATCCGGCAGAAAAATGTTTTTGCTCCCTGCCGAGTTGCCAGTTGTTCTGCTTGTTCGAGGGTTTTTGAGACGTCGCCCAAATCCGATCCGGAGCGAAGCTCGGCCACGGCGCGGATCCGAAGCAGTTCGGACGCATAGAGCATAAGGCCATACCGCTCGGCGAGCTGCCACCCTTCGGCAACAGCCGACAAGGCACGGTGCGGACGATCATAGGTGAGCGCCACATCGGCCAAAAGTAGGAGGGCATAGGGTAAGGCCTGAGTAGCGCCTGTGCGGCGATAAGCCCTGATCGCGTTCTCGATATGTTGAATTGTTTCCTCGTACCCGAGGTCGCCGGCCTGCCTTTGGCTCCAGCCGAGGATGATGTCCGCCCAGGCGACCCAGTAGGGAAACTCATGCCGCTCGGCGATGGTCCTGCCGGCATAGGCGAGAGCCGATGCGCTTGCCTGGTCGCCGAGCGTCTGCGCCCGCGCCGCAAGCACACACAGCACATGCGCGCTGGTGTGAGGATGTCGCAGCCGGGAAGACAGCGCAAGGGCCGCTTCGGCATTCTGGATCGAGCTGTCCAGGAGCCCCGCAATGGCTTCACCCCAGGCAAGATGAGCCCGGGCCAGCGCACCCTGATCTGATGCGTATTGGAACCGCAGGTTCGCGTGGCGGGCCTCATCGTAGAGGTCCAGGGCAAGCCTGAGGTGCGCGAAGGCGGCATCGAGTTGCCCGTTTAGAAGTTTGGCGAGGCCCTGAACCCGGTGTGCACGCAAACGGCGCTCTTCGTTACCGTCCCTGTCGGCGCTGGCCGTCAGGCGCTCCCCAACCTTGAGCGCCTCGTCAATGTCTCCTCGAACGAGGTGACAGGTGTGTAGAGCCCAAAGTGCATCGAACTCACCATCCGCACCCGGGGCTTCACGAGACAGGTCGAGACAGCGCCGGAAGGCGTCGACGGCCTCCGGCGCTGCGTTCCCCTTGAGCAATACGAGCTGGGCACCGAGCAGGCGGAGCACTGCGACTTCCTCCTGCGGGCTGCCAGCACCTGGGTCTTGCCGCAAGGCAGCAAGCGCCTGACTGAGATGGTGGACAGCTGCCCGCGTCGCGGCCATCTCGGAAGCCCTCGCGCCCGCCCTGAACCACCATGTGAATGCCTTCTTGAAGTCTCCCGCAGCAGCGTAGTGCCGGGCGATAATCTCTGGGGCCTCGTCCGATGCACGTTCGTCCTTCGCCAGTACCTCGGCAGTGCGAAAATGCAGCTCGGCGCGTCGAGCCTCGATCACCGATGCATAGGCCGCCTCCCGGAGGAGCACATGGCTGAAGCGGAACCGGGCTGACCCTTTCCGGCGAGGCAGAGACTCGAGGATGCCCGATCTCTCCAGCCGATGCAGGTCATCGATGAGATCAGAGGAGTTTATCTGCAACACGAGGCCCAGCACCTCGACGTCAAACTCGCGCCCGACAATAGCGGCCGCCTGGATCAACGACTTCCGGGTGCCGAGTGAATCAAGCCGTGCCGACAGGATCGTGTTCAGGGGTCCGGGTTCCAGGAGCAGGTCCAAACGATCGTTGTTGGAAGCGCTGGCGCACAACCGCGCGAGCTCTACTGCGAACAGTGGAATGCCCTCGGAACGGATGGCAATTCGTCGGCGCATGGTGGATGACAGCGCCGATCCCGCCTCGCTGCAGGCGAGAAGCTGCCTGATTTCTTCGGGTGCCAGCCTCGAGAGGTTTAGCCGAGAGTGTTCCACTTCGGTCTTGAGATGGCGGCACTCCAGAGCACGCGACGTGTATACAAGGCCTACCGGTCCCAAATCCGGGAGCCGTTTGCCGATCCTGGCGACGAGATCGAGCGTGCCCTGATCGGCCCAATGCAGATCTTCGAAGGCGAGGACAACCGGACCCGCCCTGCTCAGTGCGGCAATCCAATCCAGCAGAAGCGCGATAATTCGCTCCTGCCGCGATCCCTCCATGTCCAGCCGGATGTCGAGGCTCTCATCCCTTTGCTCTAAAAGGAACTGCAGCAGTCTGCGATCCGCGTCTCTCAACTCGGAGATGAACTCCGCTAAACCGGCCGACCGGTCGAGGAGCAGGCCGCGCAGGCCCTGGCGAACGGCGTGGAGTGGGGCGCGCCGGGCCTCTGGCAGGCACTCGAACTCAACCCAGTGAGCTCTTGCTGCCCGGGCTTTCTCCCCAAGGTATTGGAGCAACGTCGACTTACCTATGCCGGCTTCACCTGTGATTGAGACACACTGGGGCTGCCCGTCGACGATCCGCAGCCAAGCCTTGTCCAAGACCTGCCGTTCTGAAAGGTGACCGACCAGAGTGGAGGCTGTCCGACAAGTCGGATTTCGTCTGGTGCGTGGTCCGATCACGCGCCAGCGCTGATCACCTGAAGCGGTGCCTAACGGCTCCAATTGGAAAGACTTCTCAACGAGCAGCCGGAAAGCATCGCTCACCACTACCCAGCCGGGCCTGACCTCAGAAAGAAGCTGCTTAGATTTCTGATAAGCGCGTGCGGCAAGCTTGATCCCGTTTGCTTCGGCGGCATTGGGGCCAGCGACGACAAGCCCTGTCTCTACGGCGCATGCAATGGGCAGCTGGGGACTGCGGAGCTCAGCGATTTGGAGAGCTGCACGCACCGCGAGGCGCACGTGATCCTCGCCGGTCTGGGGGACGCCCCAGCAGGCCATCACCTCAACTCCGGATTGCCAAACGACTTGGCCGCCCCATTCTTCGATAGCGTTGCGGATCTTGCGTTTGATCTGCGGGAGGGTGCTAGCCTCGGCCGGCGCTCCGGCAGACGATGGCGCGACGATGCCGGTCGTGAGCACCGTCACGCGACGGCGCTCGGCGCGGCCCAGCTGTCCGCCGATCCAGTCGGCGGAGAACCTCCATTGATCAACGGCGCGCGCCCTGGGCAATGCAGCGTGCGCACGGCGAGGAACTAGCGACGTCAATTTCCAGGTGCTTTAGCGTTCGAGATGAGACTTTGCGTATCGGAGGGCCGTGGCAGAGGCTTCGCAAGGCCCCATGCGCGCGTCGGTGAATGCGCCCTTAATCACTCGAACAGCGTCGCAGATTGTCACTAAGAAATGCAGCGGTATCAAAGGTGTTGGCGAGCAAGTTTCAATCATTTCAAAAAAGGCGATGCCTCAAGGCATCGCCTTTGCTCGGCGATCGATTCATGCGTGAGGCGCCGAAACGGACTGCAAGACCTCGCCCGAAAGCTGGCGCGGTGCAGCGTGGGAGATATCACCGAGGCTCAGGATTCCGACCATCCTCTTGTCCTCGTTGATGACCGGTAGCCGCCGGACCTCGTGTTGCTCCATGATGCGAATAGCGTCATCGAGCTCCTCGTTTTCCTGGCAATAGATGATGCCACTGGTCATCACGTCGCCCGCGGTCATAGTCGAGCAGTCGATGCCCTCAGCGATGCCACGGCAAACGATGTCTCGGTCGGTGACCATGCCGACGAGCCGATCGTTTTCGCCCACCGGCACCGCCCCGATATCCTCATCCCGCATCAGCCTGGCAATTTCTGTTATCGAGGTGCCCGGCTCTACCCAGTGTACTCCTGGATGCATGACGTCCTTGACTTTCATCTCTCTCTCCTCTCGGCCGGAAATGGAATTGCGGCTGAGCCAATTCTCTGAGCCAACAAGTAGGCAACGCCTGATAGGAGCTCGGGGTTCGCCAGAGCCCGAATTTGCGAGATGGCGGGTCGCTAGAAACTACCCCGAGCCTTCGTCGAAGGCCGGGTAGAGGGTCATGCCACCGTCGACGAACAACGTCGTGCCTACGACATAGTCGGAGAGGTCGGAAGCCAGCCAGACCGCCGCGCGGCCTATGTCCTCAGGCTCGCCGATCCGGCCATAAGGAATTTGTTGGAGTAGGGAGGCCCGTGCCCTCTCGTTAGACCAGCTCGGCTCATTGATCGGAGTCTTGATAGCGCCCGGAGCGATGGCGTTGACGCGGATCTGCTCATGCGCGACCTCCTGGGCGAGCGTTTCCATCAGAAGCTTCAGACCGCCCTTCGAGGTGGCATAGTTCGCGTGCCCCGCCCACGGAATGACTTGGTGCACCGAGCTTATGAAAATGATGTTGCCTCTGGACTTCGCTCCCTCGAGCGGCGGCTGGTCGCGGAACTGACGAACCGCTTCCTGAGCACACAGGAAAGTACCAGTGAGATTGACGTCGAGGACCCGTTGCCAATCGCTCAGGGTGAGTTCGGTGAAGGCAGCGTCGCGCTGAATACCGGAATTGGCGACGAGAATGTCGAGCCTGCTGAAACGCTCGACGAAGGCCTTGAACATCGCGCGACACGCATCCTGATCCGAGACGTCCGCCCCAAGTGCGATCGCACGACCACCTTTGGCCTCGATGCCTTGGACGACTTCGTCGGCATTCTCGCGGCCCGAGTGATAGTTTACGCCCACCGCAACGCCAGCCCGGCCCAGCTCCTCTGAGATGGCCCGGCCTATCCCGGAGCTGCCGCCGGTTACGAGAGCCGCACGACCCTCGAGTCCTAGATAATGCATCGCCTCACCCTCTTGGCCGTGGATGCCCTGCCGCTCCGCAATGCGGAACGCAGGGCTGGGGCGAGGGTTCGAAGTCGATTGAAGGGGCGCCTATTTAGGCGGGGACCGCACCTTTTTGCCGCAAGGCGCCACGCTCCCTCAGCACCTCTGTGATCTCGTCGAGGATCGCGGGATCATCGATGGTCGCCGGCATGTTCCAGGGCTCGCCATCGGCGATCTGGCGCATGGTGCCCCGCAGGATCTTGCCGGAGCGCGTCTTCGGCAGCCGCTTGACCACCATCACATTCTTGAAGGCGGCGACTGGCCCGATGGTCTCCCGCACGAGCTGGATGATTTCGTTCTCGATCTCCTTGGGATCGCGAGTCACACCGGCATTGAGCACGACGAAGCCAGTGGGCAATTGCCCCTTGGTCTCGTCGTACACGCCGATGACCGCGCACTCGGCTACATCCTTGTGGCGGGCGACGACCTCCTCCATTTGGCCCGTAGACAAACGATGGCCGGCGACGTTGATGACATCGTCGGTACGCGCCATTACGTAAACGTAGCCGTCCTCGTCGCGATAGCCGGCATCCGACGTCGTGTAATAGCCTGGGAACTCCGAAAGGTAGCTCTTCCGGAAGCGCTCATTGTTGTTCCACAATGTTGGGAGGCACGATGGCGGCAGTGGCAACTTTATGGCGAGCGTGCCCGTCTCTCCCGGAGGCAGTGGCTGGCACTTCTCGTCCAGCACGTACAAGTCGTAACCCGGCATCGGCACGGTCGGGGATCCGTGCTTGACGGGCAGCAGTCCGAGCCCTACCGGATTGCCACAGATGGCCCAGCCCGTCTCCGTCTGCCACCAGTGATCGATCACTGGAACGTTCAGCTTCTCCTCGGCCCACTTGACGGTCTCCGGGTCGGCGCGCTCACCGGCGAGGAACAGGGTGCGGAAGTTGCTGAGGTCGTACTTCTTGATCAGCTCGCCCTGCGGGTCCTCCTTCTTGATGGCGCGGAATGCCGTCGGCGCGGTGAACATCGCCGCGACCTTGTGCTCGGCGATCACGCGCCAGAAGGCGCCGGCGTCGGGTGTGCCCACAGGCTTGCCCTCGTAGAGCACGGTCGTGCAGCCGTGGAGGAGCGGCGCGTAGACGATGTACGAGTGGCCAACCACCCAGCCGACGTCGGAGGCCGCCCAGAAAACCTCGCCGGGGTCGACGCCATAATGGTTCTTCATCGACCATTTGAGCGCGACCATGTGCCCACCGTTGTCGCGCACAACGCCCTTCGGTTGTCCGGTCGTGCCTGAAGTGTAGAGAATGTAGAGGGGGTCGGTCGCAGCAACGGAAACGCAGCCGGCCTTCCGCCCTCGCGATTTCGCATCCTGGACGAGTGTTTGCCAGTCGTGATCGCGACCAGGCACGAGCGGCGCTTCCAGAAGTGGGCGCTGCAGGATCACGCAGTGCTCGGGTTTGTGCTCGCTCAGCTCGATCGCTTTGTCGAGCAGCGGCTTGTAGGCGACGACCCGCCCGGGCTCGATGCCGCACGATGCACTGACAACAGCGACCGGCTTGGCATCGTTGATGCGGGTGGCGAGCTCGGAGGAGGCGAACCCGCCGAACACGACGGAATGAACGGCGCCGATCCGGGCACAGGCGAGCATGGCGATGGCCGCCTCTGGCACCATCGGCATGTAGATGACGACGCGATCACCTTTGGTGACGCCGAGGTCCTTCAGCACGCCCGCAAATGTGGCGACCTCGTCAGTCAGCTCTGCGTAGGTGAATGCCTTCTTCGTCCCGGTTACGGGGCTGTCGTAGATCAATGCGAGCTGTTGACCGCGCCCGCTTTCCACGTGCCGGTCGAGGCAGTTGTAGGCCGTGTTGCATTCCGCCCCGGCGAACCAGCGGCCATACTCGCCCATGTAGGGATCGAAAACACGATCCCAGAGCTTGTACCAACTGATCTCCTGCGCAGCGTCTGCCCAGAAACCCTCAGGGTCTTTCCTCCAGCTAGCGTATACCTCGTTATAGCGGCTCATCACTGATCTCCTGCCTTCTCGGCGCCTATCAAAAAGCCGGAAGGCAGGAAGTGCAATAGGTGCTTAGGCGAAAGAAGAAGTGGTCAAATGAAGGGCCGGCGGATCCTGGCGCCACCGGCCCTTACGTCATCAGCAGGTGGCCGATTGCCTCTATTGAGACCGTATCCGGACGTTCCGCTGGCCTTCTGCAACCGAATAGTTTGGATCATTCATTCGATAGCGAGGCATCGCCTGAAGTTGGGACTCGTTCAGGCCGGGCGCGTAAATGTCGTCGTTGCGCATCTGGAGCTGTTGCAGAGGAATGATCACCTGATCCTCGCCGAGGCCGAGGAAGCCGCCAAAGCTTATGACGGCGTGCTCCTGACCAGAACGGTCCACCAAAATTTGCTGAATGGTTCCGATCCGTTCGCCCTGGGCACCATAGACCGTTTCATCGACCAACTCTGACACAGCGATGGCTTGCTGCTGACCTGGCTGTGGCTGAGTCGGCTGCGCTTGCTGCTGTGTTTGCTGCTGCGCCTGGCGCTGCCGCCTCAGCTCCTGAGTTTCCGACCCCCGGGGCTGCACCTGGGCGGGTTGCTGTTGTTGCTGCGCCATCGGAGGCGATTGTTGTGCCTGCTGCTGAGGCTGTTGCTCAGGTTGTTGGGTACCCCCCTGCTGTTGTTGCGCTTGCTGGCCGGGCGTCTGTTCAAAGCGGATTTGCGGTTGCTCCTGAGCCTGCTGAATCTGAACCCGCGGCTCTCCCATCTGCTCAATCTGCACCTGGGGCTGCGGAGCGGGCTCGATAGTCGGCTGGATCTGCTCGGGCGGAGGCTGCACCAATACCTGCGGCTCGACCCTCTGGACCTGCACCTGCGGTTGCTGCTCAGGCGGAGCCACAGCAACACGAGCCTCCGGCATATCCACGCGGACCTGCGGCTGCGGCATCTGTACGCCGACCTGCGGCTCCGGCATATGCACCGTGATCTCTGGCTGGGGCTGTTGGACGGTTATGGTTGGCGGGGGCATGCGTACGGTGATCTGAGGTTGTGGTTGCCGTACCGTCACTTGTGGTTGGGGCTGCTGAACCGTGATCCTCGGTGCTGCTGGCGCGATCTGTATTTGCGGTGACTGTTGCTGCACGGTGATCCGGCTCTGCTCCTGCCCGGGCTGTTGTTGATGTTGAGTCTGCTGCTGACGCCGCTGCTCGGTCTGTTGCTGAGGCTGCTGGGCTTGCTCCTGCGGCTGCTGTGATCCTGCCTGGCGCATCTGCTCTATCGCATCCCGGCAAGCCTGCTGATTGCCTTGGACGCGATACTGGCGCGCTTGCTCGAGCGTTACCGCGGTCCCTGCCGGATCCCGCTGGAGGCGCTCAACCAGTTGCTCACAAGGATTGGTCGCCTGGGCTCGCGGCTCACCGAGCTGCAACTCGCCAGGAGCAAACTCTCGTTGGGCAGGCTGCTGTTGCTGCCCAGGCGGCGTTTGGAGCTGCTGTTGGGGCTGTTGTTGGGTTTGCGGACCTTGCGCTTGCGCCAGGACCGCAGGGGCGAGCGCCGTCGTCCCGAGGAGAGCGGCTGTAACCAGGAGCTTCATGGGGTTCGACCTTAACAGAGAATCTGCATCCGCACGCGTAACCGCCCGCGGATGCGATTTGTTCCGCCAAGGTTAAGAAGCGCAGGAGAGTGAAGTAGGCGCCAGTGCCATTTCGCCGGAAGAGCATTTGCCCACGGCCAGACCTGAATGGTTGCTCCGTGCCCGGAACCCCGCCCATTTGCCGGCGTTGCGTTGAAAGAATTTGGGATCGGCAGGTGGGATGAGGCAATACGACGTCATAGTGGTGGGTGGCGGCGCCGCGGGATTGAGCGCTGCCCTGTTGTTGGGTCGGTCGCGGCGAAACGTGCTCGTCTGTGATGAAGGAAAGCCGCGAAATCGGGCGTCGGACGCCCTGCACGGCTACCTAAGCCGGGATGGCATGTCGCCGGCTCAGCTGTTGAGCACCGCCCGGGAGGAGCTGAGGCGATATCCGAGTGTGACGCTGCTCAACGATTCGGTCGTCGATATCTCGCGCCAGTCGGATCATTTCGAGGTGGGCTTGGCCAGTCAGGGCTCGGCTACCGCGCGAAAAATTTTGTTGGCGACCGGTGTCGCCGACGAGCTGCCGGACATCGTGGGCATTGAGCGCTTTTACGGCCTGAGCGTGCATCACTGTCCCTACTGCTACGGCTGGGAGCACCGAGACGATCCAATCGCGGTATATGGTGGCGGGGAAAAGGGCGCGAAGCTCGCCCTCATGATGAAATTATGGAGCGACGACATCGTGCTGTGCACGGATGATCGCGCAGCACCCAGCAGCGAGACGTTCCGCCAGCTCGACAGGAATGGGATTGCGATACGAGCGGATAAGATCGGAAAACTTGAAGGAACGGGCACCCAGCTGGAACGGATCGTATTCGCAAACGGAGACGTGCTACCGCGTCGCGCCTTGTTCTTCACGGTTGGCCAGCACCAAGCCTCCAGTCTTTTTCAGCGTCTCGGTGTCCGCCAGATGCGAAGTGGCGGACTCGATGCGGAATGGCCTTCGTGCCGCACGGACGTGGACGGGGTCTTCGTGGCCGGGGATGCGTCGCGAGACGTTCAGCTGCTCGTCGTTGCAGTCGCCGAAGGGGCTTGCGCGGCGCTCGCCATCAACAAAGCCCTTCTCGCCGAGGATGGTCTCGGCTGAGGCCGCGGTCACACTCAATCGCATTGCCGCAATGGTGCTGCATGGAGTAGCGTCCGGTGCTGTCTCCTGAATGTGCCTTACGCCCATGAATCCTTACGACCAGCACCTCGATAGAAACCCAGCGAACTACCAGCCGCTGACCCCGCTGACGTTGCTCGAGCGCGCTGCGAAGGTGCATCCGGATCGGCTGGCTGTCGTCCACGGGCAACAGCGGATGACGTACCGCCAGTTCTACGCCAGATGCCGCCAGCTCGCCTCGGCGCTAGATCGGCACGGCATCGGCCGTGGCGACACGGTTTCGGTCATGCTGTCCAACACGCCGCCGATGCTCGAGGCGCACTACGGCGTGCCCATGACCGGCGCCGTGCTGCATTCCATCAACACGCGGTTGGATGCCGGGGTCATTGCGTTCCAGCTCGATCATGCCGACTCCAAAGTTTTGATCGTGGACCGGGAGTTCGCGCCGACGATCCGCGCGGCTTTGGACCTGGTGAAATTCCGGCCCTTCGTCATCGAATTTGATGACAACGAGTTTCCGCAATCGGGGGATCCGCTGTCCGGCTCGGATTACGAGGCGTTCGTATCCAGTGGTGATCCCGAGTTTCGTTGGCGGATGCCAAACGATGAGTGGGACGCGATAGCCCTTAATTACACATCGGGCACGACCGGCAATCCGAAGGGCGTGGTCTATCACCATCGCGGCGCGTACCTAATGTGCTTTGCCAACGTGGTCGCGGCAGGCATGGGCCGGCATCCGGTCTACCTGTGGACGTTGCCGATGTTCCACTGCAATGGCTGGTGTTTCCCATGGACGCTGTCGGCCGTCGCGGGCACGCACGTTTGCCTGCGCTGGGTGCGGGCAAAGGCCATGTACGATGCCATCGCGGAGCACAGAGTTACCCATCTCTGCGGCGCGCCGATCGTTATGTCGACACTTCTCAATGCAGCGCCGGAGGAGAGGAAGCCGCTACCCCACAAAGTGCAGTTCGTCACCGCCGCGGCGCCGCCGCCGGAGTCAGTTCTCGCAGCCATGAGTGAAGCCGGGTTCGATGTCACCCACGTCTATGGATTGACAGAGACCTATGGGCCGGCGGTGGTGAACGACTGGCACGATGAGTGGGATGCTTTGCCGGCCTCGGAGCGAGCAGCCCAAAAAGCACGCCAGGGCGTCCGCTACCCGACGCTCGAGGGCCTAACCGTCATGGACCCGAAGACGATGACAGAGGTGCCAGCCGACGGCCAAACCCTCGGCGAGGTCATGTTCCGCGGCAACATCGTCATGAAGGGGTATCTCAAGAACCCGAGGGCGACGGAGGAGGCGTTCGCGGGCGGCTGGTTCCATTCGGGCGACCTGGGGGTGCTGCATCCGGACGGCTACATTCAGCTCAAGGACCGCTCCAAGGACATCATCATCTCGGGAGGCGAGAACATCTCCTCAATCGAGGTGGAGGACGTGCTCTACAAACACCCTGCGGTTGCGTCCGCGGCAGTCGTCGCCAAGCCGGATGAGAAGTGGGGTGAAACGCCCTGCGCATTCGTGGAGCTCAAGCCCGGTGCCACCGCAAGCGAGGACGAGATCATCGAGTGGTGCCGTCAGCACCTGGCCCGCTTCAAGATCCCGCGGCAGGTCGTGTTCGAGGAGATCCCCAAGACTTCGACGGGTAAGATCCAGAAGTTCTTGCTTCGGGAGAAGGCGAAGAGCCTCTGACGCCCTTAGTTCGCCAGAGGCGAAAGCCGGGATCAGAAATCCGGCTCGACCGTCGCGGTGCGCCGCGCGTGCCGCATGTGCTGCCAAATTGATAGAACGACAGATATCACCGCGACGAGAAGCAGACCTCCCGAAATGGGACGGGTGATAAACAGCCACAGATTGTCATCCGTCATGATCGCCCGGATGAGATTGAGCTCGATCTGCTGGCCCAGGATGAGGCCGAGGATGAGCGGAGCAAGCGGGAATCCCGTTTTGACGAGCGCATAGCCAACGACGCCGAAAATGAGCAGCACATAGACGCCGTTCATCGTGTTGTTCACGGCATAGGCGCCGATGACGCACAGGACGAGCACGACAGGGGCAAGGATCGAGAGCTTGACCTGCGAGATCCGCAACATGATCACGGCCGCGACGGCCACGATGAGCACCATCAGCAGGTGCGCCGCGATGTACGCTGCGTAGATGCCATAGGCGAGTTCAGCATTCTGCGAGACGAACAGCGGACCCGATTGGATGCCGTGGATCGTCATTGCGCCGAGCATCACCGCGGTCACCGCGTCGCCCGGTATCCCGAACGCCATGATCGTTACCAAGGACCCGCCGACGTTGGCGTTATTGGCTGACTCGGATGCGATAATTCCCTCTGGCGTTCCTTTTCCGAACCGTTCCGGGTGGCGCGAAAGCTTTTTAGCCTGGTCGTAAGCCAGCATGTTCGCCGCGCTGCCGCCTATCGCCGGCAGCACGCCGATGGCAATGCCGACGATGGTCGACCAAAGCAGAAGAAGTGGCCTGCTTATAATTTCTCCAATGACCTTCAGTTGGGAGACGCGCAGTGATCCCTTGACTTGAGTTGAAGAGCGCGCCGCCGGGGATCGGCCCAGATTTTCCACGTCGGTCATGATCTGCGAGAAGGCGAAAATACCGATCAGCACCGGCAGGAAAGGAAATCCGCCACTCAGGAAATCAGACCCGAACGTGAAGCGTGGAATACCCCCGACCGGATCATTCCCGAACATCGCGATGACGAGACCGATGCCGGCCGAAATGAGGCCTTTGGTCATCGAACTTTCCGCGAGCCCCGCCACCATCGCCAAAGCCAGGATGAACAGAGAAAAGTATTCCCACGGGCCGAACTGCAGGGCGATGGCGGCAAGCGGGCCGGTCACCAATACGAGAAATAGCCCGCCGATCAATCCACCGAAGCAGGACGCCCAAATGCCCAGCCAGACGGCCCGGCCTGGTTCACCGGCACGAGCCATCGGAAAGCCATCGAATGTTGTCGCGATGGCTGACGGCGTGCCGGGAATGCCCAGGAGCGACGCGGTAATGAGCCCTCCGGCCGATCCGCCAACATAGACGCCCGTCATGGCGGCAAGGCCCTGCAGCGGGTCGAGACCGAACGTGAAGGGCAGGAGGATGATAACTGTGAGGGTGATGGTAACGCCTGGTATTGCGCCGCCAATTACCCCCATCAAGGTGCCCAGGAACAGTGGAAGCAGATACTTCCACTGCATGATGTTCAGCAGTGCGTTGCCGAGTAGCTCGAGCATCCTACCAGCCCGTCAGACTGCCCCGCGGCAGCAGCACGAGGAGATATCGCTCGAAGACCAGATGACTGACGAGCGATGTGGCGATGGAAATTGAAATGACTGTTGCCCAGGCACGCGCTGATGTCGGCCATTCAATGGCGGGCATCAAAGCCAAGACGAAGAGGATCGTGGCCAGCCGGTAGCCGAGCACCGGCAACAAGAACACATACGCTCCGACGATGCCGAACAGCAGCGGCACGCGCCAAAAGCCCGGCGGCGATTGCGCCTCGCCGCCGGCGGGTACTTCGGCGCGATTAGCTGTGACGTTTTGCACGAACAGCGCTACTCCCGCCAACGCGAGCAATCCGAGGACAATGCGTGGGTAAAAGCCCGGACCTATAGGTGTCAGCGGAAGCTGCGGGAGGCTCAACGACTGGACCAGCAGGCCAAGGCTGAGCGCCACCAGAATGAGTCCGATGACGCCGTCGCGGCCAACCCTCATTGCTTTGCGAGCCCGAGCTCCGTCATGATGGCCTTATTGTCCGCGTCGAGCTTGTCGAGAAACGCGCCGTAATCCTTCGCATTGAGGTACGCCACGCGCGTGCCCTGCAACCTCAGCGCTTCGGCGTATTCCGGCTCGGCGGCCGCCTTGGCGCAGGCTTCGTCGAGCTTCGCGCGAACATCCTCCGGCGTGCCCTTCGGCACCAACAGACCGCGGACGACCTCGTAAACGATGTCGATCCCGTTCTCCTTCAGAGTTGGGACGTCAGGGATCTCAGGCAGCCGATCCTCGGTAGCGACGGCGAGAAATTTGAGTTCGCCCGCCTCGACCTTACCCTTCTGGGTCAGATTGGAATCCGTGAGGTCGACGTGTCCGCCCAGAATGGCATTCATTCTTGGGGCGAGGCCGTCATAGGAGACGTATTTCAATTTGATCCCGGCAGCTTTTTCGATGGTCGCCGGGAACAGGTGACTGGTCGATCCGAGCGTCGCGCCGACCGTGATCTCACCGGGACGCTTCTTCGCATCCTCGACGAATTCCTTGAAATCTTTCCACGGCGTCTTGGCGCTGGCCGTCAGCACCGACGGGGTGGCCGCGATCCGGCAGATAGGCTCGAAATCCTTATAACTTACGTCGGCCATGCCGGCGTAATAGGTCAGGTGGATGTAATCGTGGACAGCAAAAACCGTATAGCCATCCGGCGGTGAGTTGCGCGCTTCCCGAGCCCCGACTGTTCCGGAAGCGCCGCCGATGTTGGCAATCACAACCGTCTGGCCGATGTGCTTTTGAAAATGAGGGACAAAAGGCCTGAAGATGTTGTCCGTATCGCCGCCGGCAGCCCACGGGACGATCATCTTGATCGGGCGCTCAGGGAAATCTGCGAGGGCAGGCGTGACAAGCGTGACGCCGAGAACAGCGCAAAACGTCCGTACCCATTTTATCTTCACGGCATTCCTCCCTGATTTCTTTGTTTCTGTCTTCCAGGTAATAACACCTTAGATGGCGCGCTAACGCAAGCCGTTGGTACAGTGGGAAGGAGGGTGGTGGGTATGGATCCGATCAGAGTTGCTATCGCGGGACTGGGCGCGATCGGGCTGCAGGTGGCGCGTCGCATCGATGCCGGTGAGATCGAAAAGATGGTGCTGACGGCAGTCTCGGCGCGCGATCAGACGAAGGCAGAGCGGGCGATCGCCGGTCTCCGAAATCCACCCAGACTTCTTCCGTTGGAGCGGCTGGCCGAAGACGCCGACGTGGTCGTTGAGTGTGTTCCCGCCGAGCATTTTCTGGCGGCTGCCGAAGGTCCGATCCGCCTCGGCCGCATCTTCATGCCGCTCTCCGTCGGCGCATTGTTGAGCCATATGCATGTCGTCGATCTGGCTCGGGAGACGGGAGCGCGAATTGTGGTTCCAAGCGGCGCAATTCTGGGCCTGGATGCCATGCGTGCGGTCGCCGAGGGGAACGTCCATTCGGTGCGCCTTATCACTCGTAAGCCGCCTGCCGGGTTGGCTGGCGCGCCTATGCTGGTCGAAAAAGGGATTTCGGTGGATGGGCTGACGGAGCCGCTGAAAGTGTTCTCCGGAACCGCGCGCGAGGCAGCGAAGGGCTTTCCTGCAAACCTCAATGTGTCCGTAGCGCTGTCCCTCGCCGGCATCGGCCCTGACCGGACCGAGGTCGAGGTTTGGGCGGATCCGACGGTGACGCATAATACGCATACGATACTCGTGAAGTCGGACTCGTCCCAACTCACAATGACAATCGAGAATATCCCGTCGGCTGAGAATCCTCGGACCGGAGTGATCACGCCGTTGAGCGTCGTGGCGGCGCTACGCAGGCTCACGTCGCCACTGGTCGTCGGCACTTGAAGTCGGAAGCAGGTCACGTTCAGCTTCAGCTCGGCGCCAAGCTCCGCCGTATAAACACGCGTCGCATTCTCAGTTGCGCGCAGCTTCGAGGGTTGAATGCTTCAAGCCGTGCTCCTGGCCATTGCCGCGGATGGCCTGCTGGCGCTCATGGACGCCATCATCAAGACGATGACCGTCCGTTATTCGACTTTCCAGATTGCGTTCCTGAGATTTGGGTTCGGATTTGCTTGGGCAACTCTGCTGCTGGCTTGCTTCCGACCCGGATGGCCCAGCCGGGAGACGATCGTTTTCAACACCACCCGATCCGTACTCGTCGTCATTACGGCGACGTCATTCTTCTATGCCCTGAGCCAGCTTCCGCTCGCCGACGCGGTGGCGCTGGCATTCCTGTCGCCAATGTTCATTGCTCTGTTCGGCGCATTTTTCCTCGGAGAGCGAATAGATGCGCGGATTCTGCTGGCGCTCCTGGCCGGTTTCGCCGGTTTGATGCTGATCGCAGGCGCCCGGGTCGGCTCAGGAACTTACAGTTATGGCGCCATATACGGGGCGGTCGCCTGTGTCGTGTCAGCGATCGCCTACGCTCTTACGCTGGTCCTGCTGAGGGCGCGTGCTCAACGGGATTCATTTCTCATCATCGTATGGTTTCAGAATGCGGGGCCGGCACTCATGCTGGCGCCCTTTGCGGCATTGGCCTGGACGGCCATGAGCGCTCGGGATTTCGGGATATTTACCCTCGTGGGGTTCCTCGGAGTGGCCGGACATCTCCTGCTGGCGTCGGCTTTCGCACGCGCAGAAGCGGCCAGGTTGGCTCCCATCCAGTACATCACTCTCGCTTGGGGGGTGCTCTTCGGCTACCTGTTTTTCGCCGAGCTTCCCGGCCTCACAACACTTGCGGGCGCTGGCCTCATTGTGATTGGGACGATCGCAACTCACCGTCGGAAATCGGAGCCGCCGGCCACCGAGGTGGATAAACGACCTGTCTAAGGACCTGACTCGCCCACCGCGGCGTGCCCTTAAGCGCGCGTATAGGGGTGTTGTTCGGGGGCTCAGGGGATTGGTTTTTTGTTGCGGATCGACAGCGCAACAAAACTTCTTGGAAGAGGTATCCCTCTCCCACGTGAATTATTTTGGCCGAGACGCTCGGCCTTTGTGTCCTTCGGCCGACAGGCCCGGTCCGCTTCCCGGAAACCGGCCCTCAGCGCTTGTTCCTGGCCAGGCGGGCCATTTCGTCCTTCAGCCGGAGCTTCTCGAGCTTCAAGCTGTTGACCTTGATGGAATCCACCGCCGGTCTCGCCAGCTCTTCCTCGATCATCTGCTCAAGCAACCGGTGCTTCTCTTCGAGTTCAGCCAGATGTGGGGACCCCGACATCTTGCCCTCCGATCGAGTTCTCGACAGGTAAAACTTGCCAGAAACGGGGTTAATTGTCTAATAAGTCGATCATAAGCATCAACAATACGGAAGCACAGGCGCAGGCTGAGCTACAATCCCATCGGCAGCTGTGCCTGCTCCACAGGGCGCTTTACACTCTTGTCACCGCCGCCGTTCCCGCAGATAGTGCGTTGAACGGAAGCAATGATTTGCGGCCAACAGAGCCCGCCCATGCAGTGGCAGGACGAGAGAGATATTCGCGAGCTTTTGGTGAAGCTGCGCGCCGAGCATCGTGCGCTGGACGCGGAGATTGCGTCTCTTGAGGCGCAGACCTATATCGACCAACTTCACGTAACCCGGCTCAAGAGGAAGAAGCTGCAGCTCAAGGACCGCATAACCGCGCTCGAGAACCAGCTCCTGCCGGACATTATTGCGTAATGACGCTTGCGGTGCAAAGCCGCGCTCCGGCTCTTGTCAAGAGGCCGCCGGGCAGGTATTTGCGCGTTTTTTCACGAATACCGCCGTCGAGCGGCATGAAGATTCGGATATGACCGCGAGCAGCCCCGACGCACCGAAAGTCGGAATCATCATGGGCAGCCAGTCCGACTGGCCGACCATGCGCCTAGCTGCCGAGGCGCTGGAGCGTCTCAAGGTGCCTTTCGAGGCTAAAATTGTTTCGGCGCACCGCACCCCGGAACGTCTTTTTTCTTACGCGAAGTCGGCAAAGGCGCGTGGTCTCAAAGTGATCATCGCTGGGGCGGGAGGAGCGGCGCATTTGCCGGGCATGGTCGCCTCGCTCACGACGCTGCCCGTGCTCGGGGTACCTATAGAAAGCCGAGCGCTCAAGGGGCAGGATAGCCTCTATTCCATCGTGCAAATGCCGGCAGGAATTCCGGTTGGCACGCTCGCGATTGGTGCCGCCGGGGCCGAGAATGCAGGTTTGCTGGCAGCGCAGATCCTAGCGCTTGAAGACCCTGAACTGGCGGCCCGGGTGGAAGAGCACCGCGCCCGCCAGACAGCCGCGGTCGCCGAGGCTCCGGAAGATGAGTGAAGTGGCCGCCGGCGCGCAGCCGCTGCCGCCGGGAAGCACGATCGGCATTCTGGGTGGCGGGCAGCTTGGGCGCATGCTGGCGATGGCCGCCGCCAAGCTTGGCTTGCGGACACACGTTTACTGCGACGAGCCCAGATGTCCGGCCTTTGATGTCTCGGCCTTGCAGACGGTCGGCAGCTACACGGATCTCGACAAGCTGAGGTCGTTTGCCGCGACGGTGGACGTTGTCACCTATGAGTTCGAGAACGTGCCGGTCGATGCTGCGCGCCATTTGGTTGGGATGGTACCAGTGCGGCCCGGGCCGCAGGCACTGGAGGTCGCACAGGACCGGCTCGTGGAGAAACAGTTCATCTCGAGCCTGGGTGTGCCGGTCGCGCCGTTCGCCAAGGTGGACGATGCCCGCGATCTTGAGGCTGCCCTGGACCAGTTCGCTGCGTCCGCGATTCTGAAGACGCGGCGTCTCGGCTATGACGGGAAAGGTCAGGCCAGCGTCGTCAAGGGTGACGATCCCGCGAAGGCTCTTGCCGACATCGGCAACGTCCCCGCGATTCTCGAGAAGCGGGTAGGGTTCTCCTGCGAAGTCTCTGTCCTGGTCGTCCGGGGCGTGACAGGTGAAACCGCCTTCTACGACATTCCTAAGAACATCCACTCGGGCGGCATCCTGCGGCGGTCGATCGTACCGTCGCCGCTCGGAGCAGCCGAGGCCGATCACGCTCGCGACCTTGCTCGCCGCATCGCGGAGGCGCTGGAGTACGTTGGCGTGCTTGCCGTCGAGATGTTCTATATGGGGCCGGGAGCCGAGCCCGCGCTGCTGGTCAACGAGATCGCGCCGCGGGTGCACAACAGCGGTCACTGGACGCTGGACGCATGCGCGGTCAGCCAATTCGAAAATCATATCCGCGCCGTAGCGGGTTGGCCGCTCGGTCCGACTGATCGGCACTCCGACGCCGAGATGGTGAACCTGATCGGCCGCGATGTCCTGGCCTGGGCAGATCTTGCAGCGGAGTCGGGCGCGCTGCTCCACCTCTACGGCAAGCGCCAGCCGCGTGAAGGCCGCAAAATGGGCCATGTAAACCGGTTACGCCCGAGATCTAATAAATGAGTCTCGAAGCGCCTTGAGCTGCGTGTCCCCGTGGACTACGCCGATCGAGTTTGCTATATGAGTCCCCCTACCATCGGATGACCACCCCGTGCGTGCGGCACGTGGGGGTGGTTCTTCGTGTTCAGAGGCCAGATTCAACGAAGCAGGATAGGAGATCGCGTGCAGGTACTCGTTCGCGACAACAACATCGATCAAGCCCTCAAGGCGCTTAAGAAGAAGATGCAGCGCGAGGGCATTTTCCGGGAGATGAAGCTCCGGAATTATTACGAGAAGCCCTCTGAGAGAAGGGCCCGCGAGAAGGCGGAGGCCATTCGGCGTGCGCGCAAGCTGGCGCGGAAGCGGGCACAACGTGAGGGCCTGATTCCGGGCAAAGGTAAAGCGACACGGCGCTGAGCTTCCGAAGAATCTGGTGCCCCTCTCAGGGGGATGGGTCAATTGAGGGCTGCCCACGGTTGGGTGGCCCTTGGTGTCCTTGAGGGGAGCATTGGCCCCGCTAGAGCCGACGTCTGCAGGCGACCTCGAGTCGTCGTCCTACTGTTCTTCGCCGGCGCGAAGCTGGGCGATCCAGGCTTGAATCGCCTCGAACGATCCGTGCAGGGCGTGATCGTTGTGACCAGCGAGGGGAAAGGTCACCAGCTTCTTTGGGCTGTTTGCCGCGGCGTAGACTTGCCTTCCCATATCGACCGGCACGATTTCGTCACGCTCGCCATGGATGACGAGCAGGGGTGCCCGGATCTTCTCGACATAGGGCAGGACCTCGTAGCGGTCCTGCATCATTAATCTCACCGGAAAGAAGGGATAATGCCGGGCGCCGACGTCGACGGCTGACGTGAAGGGCGAGTCTAGGATGAGTCCGCCAACGGGCCTCTCCGCTGCGATACGGGCAGCCACAGCAGTGCCGAGCGACTCGCCATACAGAATGACATCTTCCGGGACCACACCCTCATTGACCAGCAGATCGTTAGCCAGTCGGGCATCTGCAACATTTGCTGCTTCAGTCGGGCTGCCGGTCGAGCCGCTGTATCCGCGATAGCTCATCATCAGAATACCTTGGCCCCGGTCGAGGTACCGGCGGATGCGCTCCGCCCGCAGCGCAAGGTTGCCGCCGTTTCCGTGGAAATAGAGGATCGTCGGCTGCCCCGGCTGGGCGCGGCCATACCACGCCACCACGCGTTCACCATCGGGTGTTTGGATGATGCGCTCTTCGACCTCGGCTAATCCGACCTCGGCGGGAGCAACGCGCTCGGGCAGCGGAAAGTACATCAGCTTGCGCTGTGCAAAATAGCCAGCCGCCACGATGAGTGCATAAACAAGACAGATCGTTGTTGCGATCTTGAGAACGAAAATCGGCATTATCCTCTGGCTTGTGGACAGCCGCAGGGCAGACGCACTACGCGGGGCAACGACCGACCTGATCAAATCGACGTCGAACGATCACCCAATGGTTGAAAGCTGACCAAATCAGGAACAAGTAGCCGTTGAGTTCGAAGAGCTCCTCCCAGAAGAGATAGCGAGTTCCGACGACTACTCTGCTGTCGAAATATACGCCGGCCGAGAGAAAAGCTCCCGCTAGAATTAGCGGAATGGCTGCCGGCGCGGCGAGCAATCGAAACAAGCCGATCCAGTGGTTTCTCCGCCGAACGAGATACCAAAGGATTGGGACGGTCATCGCTACGAAGAGTATTTCCTGGAGACCGTGATGAGCTAGCCAATTGTACCACTCCGGCCCGTTCAGCTTTTTTACGTCGATCTCCCGGACAAGCGCGGCCGCACTTAGCATGGCCAACGCCCCGGAGGCCGTTTTTTCCGGGCCTCCAGCCAGGTACCATTCGTACACGAACAGAATAAACGAGACCGACAGCAAGAACAGCTGAGCCTGCTCTAATGGCCCGTATTCCATGGCGAATTCGAGCTCTCGGCCAAACCACCAGGCTGCGAGAGCAATTGCATTGAACAAAGTGACAAGGAGGGCGCCAACCAATATCCGGAAGGGTGGTTTGGTCGTGCCCTTACCAACGTGAGGACGCGACCAACTGGCGCTACGGACATGCATATTTCAACCCCCCACGGGTGTATTGTGGAAAATCAACCTGAAGTGGAGGATAGGCGCCAGCTGGGGAGAGGCACTAGTGGCCTCGCTAGGAATCTTTGTGGATTTACTACTTTGGGTTGTTATCGAAAGTGCTATAATTAGACTGGTGAGCTGTTCCCGGTGCCAATGGCTTTACACCGCACGGGGACAGCTCCTTCACCCGGGCACACTCGCTGTAAGGGTATTGACGCGGTCGTTACGGAGCCGCCGCCTAATTTCGAGGCAAGAAAGCTCTCAGTGCTCCAGCGCCTTCACGATCTCTTCGGTCATCTTCTTCGCGTCACCGAAGAGCATCATCGTGTTGTCACGGTAGAACAGGGTGTTGTCGATTCCTGCGTAGCCTGACGAGAGTGAGCGCTTGTTGAAGATCACCGTTCCGGCCTTCCAAACCTCGAGCACCGGCATGCCGTAGATGGGCGAGGACGGATCTTCCTTGGCGGCCGGATTGGTCACGTCGTTGGCGCCGATGACGTAGACCACGTCGGCCTGCGAGAACTCGTGGTTGATGTCTTCCAGCTCGAAGACCTCATCGTACGGAACGTTCGCCTCGGCCAGCAGCACGTTCATGTGACCCGGCATGCGCCCCGCGACGGGGTGAATGGCATACTTTACCTCGACACCCGCCTTCTTCAGCGCATCGGCCATCTCCCGCAGGGCATGCTGTGCCTGCGCGACCGCCATGCCGTACCCGGGCACGATGATGACCTTGCTCGCGTTCTTCAGCATGAAGGCCGCGTCCTCCGCCGAGCCCTGCTTCACAGGGCGCTGCTCGGCACCGCCGGCCGGACCGGCGACTTCACCTCCGAACCCGCCGAGGATGACGGAGATGAACGAGCGGTTCATGCCCTTGCACATGATGTAGGACAGGATGGCGCCCGAGGAGCCAACCAGCGCGCCGGTGATGATGAGCGCGATGTTGCCCAGCGTGAACCCGATGCCGGCTGCCGCCCAGCCGGAGTAGGAGTTGAGCATCGAGACCACGACGGGCATGTCGGCGCCGCCGATCGGAATGATGATGAGCACGCCGAACACTAGCGCGGCGATGGTGATCAGCCAGAAGAGCCACGCCGAGCCGCCGGATTGTGCGAATCCAATGATCAGCACGATCAGTAGCACGCCGAGCCCGAGATTGATGGCATGCCGCGCCGGCAACAGGATCGGCTTGCCAGACATGCGGCCGGACAGCTTGGCAAAAGCAATGACGCTGCCCGTGAAGGTAATGGCGCCGATGGCGGTGCCGAGGGACATCTCGATCAGGCTGCCCATGTGGAGCCGGCCAAAAGCGTCTGCGATGCCGAAGGCCTCCGGGGCATAGAGAGCGGCAGCTGCCACGAAGACAGCGGCGAGGCCAACCAGGGAGTGGAAGGCCGCCACCAGCTCCGGCATCGCCGTCATCGGAATGGCGCGGGCGATGTAGGCGCCGATGCTGCCGCCGATCGCAATGCCACCGATGATCAGCACCCAGGTTAGCACCGAGTCGGGCGCCGAGATCTGCATCAAGGTCGTCACAACGGCGATGGTCATGCCGACCATGCCGAAGATATTGCCCTGACGGGAGGTTTCCGGGCTCGACAGACCGCGCAGCGCGAGAATGAAGAGGACGCCCGAGAGAAGATAGAGAAGTGCAACGAGATTGGCCGACATGAGCATGTCCTCTAGCGCTGCTTGGCGTCTTTCTTCTTGTACATGGCCAGCATGCGCTGGGTGACGAGGAAGCCGCCAAAGATGTTCACGGAGGCCATGACGAGGGCCAGGAATCCGAAGAACTTCGCGAGGCCGGCTCCGGAGACGATGAGACTTACGCCGACTGCCAGTAGCGCGCCGACGACAATCACGGACGAAATGGCGTTCGTGACTGACATCAGGGGTGTGTGCAGGGCCGGCGTGACACTCCAGACGACGTAGTAGCCGACGAAAATCGAGATCACGAAGACCATGAGCTGGTAGACGAACGGATCGACATCCGTGCCAGCACCGGTCGCGGCGAATGCCGCCGATGGCATGAGCCATGCCGTCATGAGCGCGGCAAGGCCTGGGATCAGCCCACCGGCGGACCGACCGCGCAGGAGAAGCGAGTTACCGGCCGTTCTCTTCGTCATGGTCATGAGCTCTATTGCTGCAGGTTGGGGTGCACGATCTTTCCGTCACGGGCGACAAGCGTGCCTTTGATGATCTCGTCGTCCCAGTCGACTTTGAGCGCCCGCTCCTTCTTGTCGATCATCAGCTCCAGGAAGGCGTATAGATTTCGGGCATAGAGGTTGGAGGCATTCACGGGAACCTCGCCGGCGAGGTTGAGCGGCCCGGAAATCCTGACGCCGTTCACCTCGACAGTCTCTCCCGGCTTCGTCAGCTCGCAGTTGCCGCCGCGTTCTGCCGCGAGGTCGACGATCACGGAACCCGGCTTCATGCTCTCCACCATCGCGGCGGAGATCAGCCGCGGAGCAGGGCGGCCAGGGATAAGGGCGGTTGTGATCACGACATCCTGCGTGCGGATGTGGCTGGCGATGAGCTCGGCCTGCTTCTTCTGGTATTCAGCGGACATCGGCTTGGCGTAGCCCGCCTGAGTCTCGGCCTGCTTGAACTCTTCGTCCTCGACCGCGATGAACTTCGCGCCAAGCGAGAGCACTTGCTCCTTGGTAGCCGGCCGGACGTCCGTCGCGGTCACGACCGCGCCGAGGCGGCGCGCCGTGGCGATAGCCTGGAGGCCGGCAACACCAACGCCCATGACGAACACGCGCGCGGCGGGGACTGTGCCGGCGGCGGTCATCATCATCGGCATGGCCTGCTCGAACATGGCGGCTGCATTCACGACCGCCTTATACCCGGCGAGGTTGGCCTGGCTCGACAGCACGTCCATGGACTGGGCCCTCGAAATGCGCGGCATGAACTCCATGGAGAAGAGCGTCACACCCGTTGCTGCGAGAGCATCAAGGCCGGCGCGGTCGCCATATGGGTCGAGCATGGCAGCGACGATCGCTCCAGGCTTGAGGGCCTTCACCTCGTCCAACGATGGGCGGCGGACCTTGAGCAGGATGTCGGCACCGGAGAGCGCGTCCTCCCTGGAGCGAGCGATGTGCGCGCCTTGGGCCTCGTAAAGGTCATCGGAGAAGCGTGAGCGCAGTCCCGCACCGCTCTCGACCTTGATGTTGCAGCCAGCACCTGCCAGCCGCTTCACTGTATCGGGCGAGATGGCAACCCGCGTCTCGTTTGCTGGTTCGGCCGTTACGGCAATGACTACCATGGGGCACCGTTGTGTGGAGGACCCGGACGTCCTTGGCTAGTTGGCGAGCTGCTGGCACGCAACAACCCGGATCGTGCCGCAGAATTCCGGGCACGAAACCTTCGCCATGCGAGCAGGATGGTGGCTAAAGCAGGAAGATGGCCATCAAGACCAGCGTGATGATAACGAGACCGACCAAGTACTTCGCGCCCTTCAAAAAGCCCCTGTAGGTCCGGTAATGCTCGTCATAATCCATGGCAGGATTGCCACCCGAGGTCTCAGTGATCAATTCCCCCTCCACGACATCCAGCTCATTTGACCGAACTCCGGCCCCCAAGTGATCCCCTTCTGGGCCGAAGGCGTCCTTGCGCACGGTTGGACCTATCCCAGGGAGGCAATGGGTTCAAGCCTGTAAATTGATGCATCTGCTCATGAAACACCTTCAGGAGATCCGCCTTGTGCACAGGCGCCTCTGATAGGGCTCGCCGAGGGCGGTCACGTACCGCTAAATACGGGGCGCGGGGGAGCGGCACTTCGCGTGCCTGGGAGGGAGCTGCTAGTCCGTCTTAGAGGGCAAGAAGGATGCGAATGAAGAACAGATTGGAGTTTTGCGCGGGCTTTGCGGTAGCCTTGCTGTTGGGGGGCATTGTGATGGCGCTTCTTGGCCCTCCCCCGACGCAGGCTCTGGAGCGGGCGAACACCGCGCAAGAGATCCTCGCCACCTGCGGAAGTCACCTCTGCGAGGACTAAGCCGACTCTGCGACGTCATTTGTGAATCAGAGTTCGCCGGCGACGATCTTGTTTGCTCTGTTGTTTGGGCGCCGGCGATTGTTCAGCAGAAGTTTCCGGAAGTCGCCACCAGCATGTAGGCCTGCTCCGAGCGTGCGAGTGCAGATTGGGTATGGCACGCAACGCGTCACATTTGCCCGATACACGGGAACGGGTTTCGACCGAATCTGTGAGAAAGGCAATTTGATGCGCAGGGGTTTACTAGGCCAGTTGGCGGCAGCTGCGGCATTGGCCGGTGTTGTCGCGCCGGGGATCGCGTTCGCGGCGGCGCCGGAGTGTCAGAACACAGTCAGTTTCAGCCGCTGGCTGGCCGAATTCCGGCAGGAAGCGGCTGCCGCGGGCATCTCGCGAGCGACGATCTCTGCGGCGCTCGACGGGATGACCCTGGATCGGAGCATCATCGCGCGCGACCGGCGCCAGACCTTCTTCGCCCAATCCTTTCTCGACGTCGTGCAGAAGCTCGCCACCACCCACCGTATCAGGGCGGGCACCCGGGCCATGCAGCGCCACAAGGCCATCTTCCAGCGGGCTGAGCGGGAGTTCGGCGTCCCGGCATCCGTGATCACGGCGTTCTGGGCTCTGGAAAGCGATTTTGGAGCCGGTGTCGGCAAGCTGCCGGTTTTGCGATCGCTGGCGGCGCTGGCTTACGATTGCCGTCGCGGGGAGATGTTTCGCGGCGAGCTGATGGATGCGCTGCGCATCATCGATCGTGGCGATCTTCGCCCGAATCAAATGGTCGGATCGTGGGCAGGCGAGCTGGGGCAGACGCAGTTCCTCCCGTCGCACTATTACAGGCACGCCGTCGATTATGATGGTGACGGGCGGCGCGATCTGTTCAACAGCCCCGCGGACATCATCGGTTCGACGGCTGCATTCATCCGGCATCTCGGCTGGAAACGCGGGCAACCCTGGCTGGAGGAGGTGCGAGTCACCAAAGATCTCCCGTGGGAGGAGGCCGATATCTCCATTACGCACCCGCGCTCCCGCTGGGCGCAGTGGGGCGTCACCTACATCAGCGGTAAGCCGCTGCCTCGGGATAGCATGCCGGCCTCGCTGCATCTGCCGATGGGCCGGAATGGTCCCGCCTTCCTCGTCTATCCGAACTTCACGCAGGTTTACCTGCAGTGGAACCAATCTCTCTACTACGCCACGACCGCGGCTTACCTGGCCACGCGGCTTGACGGAGCGCCTCCGATGAGCAAAGGCCGCGGCCCGGTCGAGCCATTCGGGTTGGCCGAGACTCGCGAGCTGCAACGTCTACTGCGTCGTGCGGGTTTGTATGACGCGGAGGTCGATGGGATCATGGGCGCCGGAACCCGTGCAGCCGTGAAGGCGGCGCAGATCAGATTCGGGCTACCTGCGGACGGGTATCCGACATCGGAGCTGGTTCAGCGGCTGAGGCGCTTGTGAGCATACGCCCAATTGTTCTGCCGTTGATCGGGCGCTTCGACCCCTGAAGAGGGGTGGCGCTATCAGCGAAACATCACCTGCGAATGAGGCAAGGCATGTTGCTCCAAGGAAGGGTTGCTATCGTCACCGGCGCCGCTCAGGGAATCGGCCGGGCGTGTGCTGAGCGATTGGCCCAGGAAGGGGCGAAGGTCGTCGTGGCCGACATCAACGACGAGCTCGGGACGCAAGTTGCCGACGGGATCAAGGCTGCCGGCGGCGAGGCAATCTTTCACGCATGCGATGTTGCAGAACGCCTCGATGTCCACAATCTGGTGGCCGCGGCGCTGGAGAACTACGAGCGCGTTGACATCCTGGTCAACAACGCGGCTGTGCTGGATGACAAGCCTTTCCTGGAGCTGGAGGAGGCGGAGTTTGATCGCGTCATCCGTACAAACATAAAAGGCGCGTTTCTCTGCGGGCAGGCGGTTGCCAGACAGCTCGTGAAGCAGATCACCGAGAAGAAGGATGGCGGCTCACCAGGGGCCATCGTCAACATGAGCTCGGTGAATGCCTGGTTCGGGCTACCCGATCACGTCGCCTACACTGTGTCGAAAGGGGGCATCTCGCAGCTCACCAAAGCGATGGCCATCGCGCTCGCGCCCTATGGCATTCGTGTCAACGCGGTGGGCCCCGGCTCCATCATGACGCCGATGCTGGACGAGGTGATCAAGGATAAGGCGTTCCGCACCAAGGTGTTGTCACGGACGCCTTTAGGCCGGTTGGGCAAGCCGGAAGAGATCGCCGCGATCGTCGCCTGGCTGGCCAGCGACCAGGCAAGCTACGTGACAGGCACCACAGTTTATGCCGACGGCGGGCGCATGCCGCTGAACTACGTCGTTCCAGTGCCCGAGGAGTGAGGGACAGGAGACAGTCGACGGCGCGACGCGCGATCAGTTGCTGCTGTCCTCCGCCCCTGCAGGCTCGGTCTCGGATCCCTCTTCGTCCTCCTCCCGCGGAGCAGACTTGCCCATGCTCTGAAGCTTGGCGAGCATACGAGCCTCCTCCTCCTGAGGGGTCTCCTCGCGCTCGGTCTCAGTCTCGCCTTGAAGGGTATCAGACGGTTGCACGGTTTCCGAAACCGGCAGCAGTGTGCCGCCTGGCTCCGTCTGCTCCTGCTTCCGCTCCCTTTCGAGGCGCTTCGCCGCCTTCTCGACCTCGGCATCGAGGTCGGTCTGCGAGCAGAGGCCCAGCGTCACCGGATCCTGCGGCACGAGGTTCGGCGCGTTCCAGTGCGTGCGGTCGCGGATCGACTGGATCGTCGGCTTGGTCGTGCCGACGAGCCGCATGATCTGGCTGTCCCTCAGCTCGGGATGGTTCCGCAAGAGCCAGAGGACTGCGTTCGGCCGGTCCTGTCGGCGAGAGACGGGCGTGTAGCGCGGCCCCCGCTTCGTCTTCACCTGCGGGATATCAATTTTCGGCTCCGCAAGTTTCAGGCGGTAGTTGGGATCGGCCTCACCCCTCTTGATCTCCTCGCGCGTGAGCTGGCCCGTGGCAATGGGATCCATGCCCTTGATCCCCGCTGCGACGTCGCCATCGGCGATGCCTTTAACCTCCAACAGGTGCATGCCGCAGAATTCGGCGATCTGCTCGAACGTCAGCGAGGTGTTCTCGACGAGCCACACCGCGGTCGATTTGGGCATTAGGGGTCTGCGATTGCTCATACGAGTTCTCCTCCTGCCCCCGCGCCCGCCCGCGAGGACCAAATCAAGCGAAAAAAGTGAATGGGGAAGTGCTCTTTTATATAGGTCGCTTTGGCATGGTGCAACGACAGAGGATCGAAGCCGCATCATGCGACCCGGGGCTGCGGCGACACTCCATCGCACGGAATGAGCGGGTAGCTCATTAGTTTATTGCAGTGCACACATCGGCTGGACTAGTGTCACCCGCCTAGGGCTCGGGGGCGGGCGCCCTGTCTTCTTTGCGGGGGCGAGGAGAGCACTCAATGACCGTGATGCCACGGAAAACGTACTATTTCGAAGACCTTGACCTGGGAATGGAGGCGAGCCTCCAGAAGGTAATCACCGAAGCCGACGTCAACGCCTTCGCCGAAGTAACTGGTGACAAGAACCCGGTTCACCTCGACCCCGACTATGCCGCCAAGACGATCTTCAAGGAGCGGATCGCTCACGGAATGCTCACCGCGAGCCTCATCTCGGCCGTGTTCGGGATGAAGCTGCCCGGGCCGGGTGTTATCTACATTTCCCAGACGCTCAACTTCCGCGCGCCGGTCAAGCTTGGACAGACCGTCACGGCCAAGGTACGTGTCGTCGAGCTCTTCGCAGCAAAGCGGCGCGCGCTTTTCGAGTGTATCTGTACGGCCGACGGGAAGGTCGTGCTCGAGGGCGAAGCGATGCTTCTGGTTCCAGCCCGCCCGTCCTGAAGATCTCCTTTTCACCGACCCTTCCCATATGCCCCGCTGGGGGTTATGTGATGCCGCCAACGAGAGCGGGGCTGGACATCGGAGCGAATTGGCACCGCATGCGCATTCTTCACGGCTACCGGGACGTACCGCCCGAGCTTTTCGGTGGGGCGCTCGCCATCGGCAATTTCGATGGCGTGCATCGCGGCCATCAAGCGCTTCTGCTTGAAGCACTGGAGCGGGGTCGCGCAGCCGGGACGCCGGCCGGGGTCATGGTTTTCGAGCCGCACCCGCGGGAGTTCTTCCGCCCGGATGAGCCTCACTTCCGGCTGACGACGCTCGAGGAGAAGCTGCGCCTGATCGAGCGCCTCGGGCTCGATTTCGCCGTCGTGCTGACGTTCGATGCCAATTTGGCGGGGCTCCCGGCCACGCAGTTCATCGAGGAGGTGCTGGTCGGGGCCTTGCACGTCGGCCATGTTGTGATCGGGTACGACTTCTTCTTCGGGAAGGGCCGTGGTGGCAATCCGGAGACGATGCGAACAGCCGGCCGCGAGCACGGGTTCGGCGTCACTGTGGTCTCGCCAGTGGCAGAAGCCGGCGAAGTTTTCTCGTCGAGCGCCATACGGGCCAAGCTTTCTGCAGGGGACGTGCGGGGCGCCGCGCTGGACCTCGGGCACTGGTGGCGCATTTCCGGCGTCGTAACCGGCGGCGCCAAGCGGGGGACCGGGCTAGGGTTCCCGACGGCAAACGTCACGTTACCGCGAGGCACCGCACTGGCCCACGGCATCTACGCCGTCCGGGTCTTCGTCGCGGGGGAGCGCTTCGGCGGTGCTGCATATCTCGGAACGCGACCGACGTTCGACCATGGGCGACCAGTCCTGGAGATCTTTCTCTTCGACTTCGACGGCGACCTCTACGGGAAGGAGATCCAGGTGGAGTTCCTCAATTTCATCCGGGAGGATCAGCGCTTTCCGGATGCCGAGGCTCTCGTTGCGCAGATGCGGGCGGACTGCGCACGCGCCCGCGAGATCATCGCTGAGGTGGACAGGCGGTCTCCACTCGCCGGTTTCCCCCTTGCAGAAGCCTAATCTGCATCTGATCGTGGGGACAAATCTAAGTCGCGGATGAGGCGCCACGGAGTGTTGCGCCGGAGCTTCCACTTGTGTACCGCGAGCGTAGGTTGCTAGAAGTCCGGTGGACCCCGACATCGGAAGACAGCCCATGCCCAAGGACAACGGAAAGCCGGGCCCGCAGGGCCGCGACTGGAGCCACACCCTATTTCTGCCCCGCACCACCTTTCCGATGAGGGCGGGGCTACCTGAGCTCGAGCCGAAGCTGATCGAGCGCTGGAACAAGCTCGGGCTGTATCGCCGGCAGCGTGAGGCCGCCAAAAACCGCAAGAAGTTCATCCTGCATGACGGCCCTCCATACGCGAACGGCCACATTCACATCGGCACCGGCCTGAACAAGATCCTGAAGGATTTCGTCGTTCGCTCACAGCAGATGATGGGCCGCGACGCCAACTACGTGCCAGGCTGGGATTGCCACGGCCTGCCGATCGAATGGAAGGTCGAGGAGGAGTACCGGTCCAAGGGCAAGACGAAAGACTCGGTGCCCATCACGGAGCTTCGGCAGGACTGCCGCGCCTTCGCCGAGAAATGGATCGACATCCAGCGCGAGGAGTTCAAGCGCCTTGGCGTCGTAGGCGACTGGGATAACCCTTACTCGACGATGAGCTACGACGCGGAGGCCAAGATCGCGAGCGAGCTCATGAAGTTCGCGATGAACGGATCCCTTTACCGTGGCTCCAAGCCGGTCATGTGGTCGGTCGTCGAGCGCACGGCACTCGCCGAGGCCGAGGTCGAATACCACGATGTCACCAGCCCGACGATCTGGGTCCGCTTTCCCGTGGCCGAGGTGCAGGTGACCCAGCGACAACTCTCCACGGGGTTGACGGAGATCGACAACGTCAGCCAGGCGGCTGTCGTCATCTGGACCACGACGCCTTGGACGATTCCCGGCAATCGCGCGATCTCCTACAACCGCAACATCAAGTACGGCCTTTACGAGGTCACCGACGCGCCGGAGGACAACTGGGTGAAGCCGGGCGAGCGGCTGATCCTCGCCGACAAGCTCGCGGACAGTGTGCGCCTTGCTGCACGCATCGATGGCTGGCGGCGCATTGGCGACGTGTCAGAGCCGACGCTGGAGGCGATCATCTGCCATCACCCGTTCCATGGGCAGGGATACGAGTTCCAGGTCCGGCTCTACCACGGCGATCACGTCACGGACGATGTGGGCACCGGATTCGTGCACACGGCCCCGGGTCACGGCGCCGAGGACTACGGCGTCTTCGAGGAGCACCGCGCCTCGTTCGCAGAGGCGGGCATTCCAGAGGTGCCGCATACGGTTGGTGAGGACGGCTACTACTTCCGGCATGTGCCGCTGTTCGGTGGCGAAAATCCCAAGCGGGTCATCGACGACAAGGGCAAGTTCGGCGACGCCAACGAGGCGGTGATCCAGGAGCTGATTAAAGCCAGGGCGCTCGTCGCTCGCGGGCGCTTGAAGCACTCCTATCCGCACTCCTGGCGCTCGAAAGCACCGGTAATCTTCCGCAATACGCCGCAGTGGTTCATCGCCATCGACAAGCCAATCCAGCTTTCAGGCAAGAAAGGGCAGGCTTCGATCCGCGAATTTGCCCTGAAAGCGGTCGATGAGACCCGGTTCGTTCCTCCGACCGGCAAGAACCGGCTGCGGGGCATGATCGAGCAGCGGCCTGACTGGGTCATCTCCCGCCAGCGGGCCTGGGGCGTTCCGATCACCGTCTTTGTGAACAAGACGACCCAGCAGTACATCCCGAGCCAAGGATGGAAGGGCTCGCGTGAGCTGATCAAGCGCATTGTGGAGGCCTTCAAGGCAGAAGGGGCCGATGCCTGGTTCGCAGAGAACGCGAAGGAGCGGTTTCTTTCCGGCCTGGTGGATGACCTCAGCGAGTGGGAGCAGGTCCGCGATATTCTGGATGTGTGGTTCGATTCCGGATCGACGCATGCCTTCGTGTTGGAGGAGCGCAAGGACTTAGCGTGGCCGGCTTCCCTCTACCTCGAGGGTTCGGATCAGCATCGCGGCTGGTTCCAATCGTCCCTGCTCGAAAGTTGCGGCACACGAGGCCGTGCGCCTTACGAAGCCGTGCTGACTCACGGCTTCGTCGTCGACGAGGACGGCCGCAAAATGTCGAAGTCCCTCGGCAACGTGGTGGCGCCACAGGACGTCATCAATCGGTCGGGCGCCGAGATCCTGCGCATCTGGGTGGCGAGCGCGGATTATTCAGAGGACCTGCGCATCGGGCCGGAGATTCTGAAGTCGAACATCGAGGCCTATCGCAAGATCCGCAATACGCTGCGCTGGATGTTGGGCAACCTCGCCCATTACGACGAGAAGCTGAAGGTGCGGCCGCGAGAGGTCCCGGGGCTCGACCGGTATATGCTGCACCGGCTCGCCGAGCTCGATGTGCTCGTGCGCCAGGGCTATGAGGCGTACGATTTCAAGCGGGTGTTCCACGCGCTGTCGAACTTCTGCGTCAACGATCTGTCGGCGTTCTACTTCGACATCCGCAAGGACACGCTTTATTGCGAGCCCTATTCCAGCAAGAAGCGGCGTGCCTGCCTGATGACGTTGAATGAGATCTTCAACTGTTTGACGGTCTGGCTGGCGCCGATCATCTGCTTTACGGCGGAGGAGGCATGGCTTGCCCGGTATCCGTCGGAGGACGGATCGGTTCATCTGCAGGTCTTCCGGAGAATCCCGAAAGGCTGGCGTGATGATGCGCTGGCCAAGAAGTGGGAGCAGGTCCGCCGTGTGCGGCGCGTTGTGACAGGGGCGCTGGAGATCGAGCGGGCAGCGAAGAACATCGGCTCGAGCCTGGAGGCTGCGCCGGACATCTATGTCGCCGACGAGGCGCTGCTCGATGCGCTCGAGGACGTGGACATGGCCGAAGTGGCCATCACCAGCGCAGCCCAGATCGTGCCCAGTGCGCCGCCTGTTGGCGCCTTCACGCTGCCTGACGTACCGGGTGTTGGCGTTGTGGCGCGCCGGGCGCAGGGCCGCCGGTGTGAACGGTCCTGGCGTATCGTGCCGGATGTCGGATCCGATCCGGAATATCCGGAGCTATCGGCCCGCGACGCGGCTGCGGTTCGCGAGTTTGAAAAGCGCAACATCGCCGCTGCGGCCGCTGAGTAGCAGAATGCCTCAGGAGGTCAAACCGGGGTGGCTGTGGGGACCGTTTTCGCGCCTGGGCCTTTCCATTGCACTCATTACGCTGATCATCGATCAGGCGCACAAATGGTGGATGCTCAATGTCTACCGCATTGAGGAGAAGGGCAGAGTTTCGGTGCTGCCCTTTCTCGACTTGGTCTACGTCAAGAATCTCGGCGTCAGCTACGGGCTCGGAGCGGGTGTTATCGGCCAGGGAGCCTTGGTGGCCTTTGCGTTTGTCGCGTCGCTTGGACTTGCAGTCTGGCTGGCACGCGGTGAGATGTGCCGCCTGACGGCGGTTAGCATCGGATTGCTGATCGGCGGTGCCATCGGCAATGCCATAGACCGGCTACATCTCGGTGGTGTGGCGGATTTCTTCCTACTCCACGCCTACGGATGGTCGTGGTACGTCTTCAATATCGCTGACGCGGCGATCGTGGCCGGTGTGGCAGGTTTGCTATACGACGCGCTTCGGCCGAGTCGCAATCGCGCCGCAAATGATCCATAAAGGTGCGACCAGAAACGATTCTTTCCGACGCGACTGCTTCGGGGGCGGCTAATGGCGAAGATGGGTCGAGAGAAGCGGTTGGCGGTGGCCGCCAGCGCGATGCTGGCATCACTGGCCCTCACGGGGTGCGGTTACGACGTCCAGTTTAATGGCGCCATCTTCGAGGCGATGGGTCTGGCGAACAACGGTGGGCCGCGCGAGGAGCCAAAGCTCCCGCCACGAGCGGGCCTCGTTCTTCCGCCGGACACCCAAAGGCTGCCAGAGCCTGGTGAGGCCCAAGCCGCGCTGCCGCCGCCGGGCGAGGCTTGGCCCGAGGATCCGGAGGAGCGCCGGGTGGCAGCTGCCGAAGAGCTCGATCGCCAGCATCAGGAATTCTGCGAGAAGGCGCTATGGGAAGCTCGCGCTCGAGGGCAGCCTGACGCGCAGATTACCGGCCCGAAAGGACCTTGCAACCCGTCGATTCTGCGGAACCTCACCGGCAAGGACATAACGACGCGGAAGTAGCGCATGCAACTGCGGCCCTTGCAATGGCCGCAATCTTGGTATGTGTTGGCACGCGACCGCCGCGGATCTTAGGCGGGTGGAGGGTGTCGCCGGGTTATACACCTTGGCCGGACTCAAGCACCGACCCGGCGGCTTTCGTGCTCTACATTGTTTGACAACGCTGGTCTCGAACCCGACATAAGCTCATTGGCAAGGGGCGCTCATCTCAGCCCCGTGCCAGCTCCTGGCGCGGGACTCTGCCCGAGACATGCCCATCTCCGGGACCGCATCTGTGCATAAGGACAGACGATGGCCACACGCGTTCGGGCCTCACTTGCAACCATCTTGGCGATCACAATGACGCTTGCTCTTGCTCAGCGAATTGAGGCGCAAACGAGCGAAAGGCGCGCCTCAGAGTTCACACTCTCCAACGGCATGCAGGTGGTAGTCGTTCCCGACCACCGTGCGCCCGTAGTGACGCATATGGTGTGGTACCGCGTGGGTGCGGCCGACGAGCCCCCAGGCGTTTCGGGTATCGCGCACTTCCTGGAACACCTGATGTTCAAGTCGACGGAGAAGATCGCCTCCGGTGAGTTCTCGCGCATCGTCTCGCGCATGGGCGGCCAGGACAATGCGTTCACCAGCCAGGATGCGACCGCATACTTCCAGCGCATCGCCAAGGATCGGCTGGCCAAGGTGATGGAGATGGAGGCCGACCGCATGGTCAACCTGCGGCTCACCGAGGCCGAGGTGCTGACGGAGCGGGACGTAATCCTCGAGGAGCGCCGCTCGCGTGTCGAGAACAACCCTCAGGCCGTTCTCGACGAGCAGATGAACGCGGTGCTGTACTACTCGCATCCCTACGGAATTCCCGTGATCGGCTGGGAGCACGAGATCGCGCGGCTCACGCAGGAGGACGCGCTGAGCTTCTACAAGCGGCACTACGCTCCCAATAACGCGATCCTCGTTGTTACCGGCGATGTCACGCCGGAAGAGGTGCGCCGGCTCGCAGAGGAAACTTACGGTCGGATTCCTGCCAATCCGGAGATCATGCCGCGCAAGCGGCCGATGGATCCCGAGCAGCGGGCCGCCCGCCGGGTCGAGATCAAGGATCCGCGGGCAGGCAAGCCATCTGTGCAGCGCTACTACGTGACCCCGAGCTACGTGACCGCGGAGCCAGGCGAGGCCGAGGCGCTCGATCTCTTGATGAAGATCACCGGGTCCGGAGCCACGAGCCGCCTCTACCAGAAGCTTGTTGCCACCGATAAGCTCGCCTCGACCGCGGGTGGCTGGTATGGCGGCTCCAGCATGGATTTCGGCAAGATTGCCGTTTACGCCGTCCCGGCCGATGGAGTCTCTCTGAGCAAGGTCGAGGCAGCGATCGACGCCGTTCTCGCTGACATCGTCGCGAACGGTGTGACCGAAGCCGAGCTGGAGCGGGCCAAGAAGGCTTATCTCGCCGAGTACATCTACGAGAGCGACAACCAGGCGACCTTGGCGCGCCGTTATGGCTGGGGTCTGGTGGTTGGGCGCACGGTCGAGGACATCGAGGCCTGGCCGGAGCGCATCTCCAAGGTGACGCGCGAGGACATCCAGAAGGTGGCGGCACGCTACTTCGATCCGCGTCGTTCGGTTACAGGCACGCTGCTGCCGGTTCCGCCGGAGGGCGTAGAGCAGACCCGAACCTCTGGGCCGAACGGTCGTTCTTGAGGGAGTTCACGCTATGGCTGCGCGCTTGCTCGGGTCGTCCGACCTTGTTCCAACTCCCCGTTTCCTTCTCGCACTCGTCACCGCGCTCGTTTTCGGGCTCGGTGCGACATATCCCACGTCAGCATCCGCAATGAAAATACAAACCGTGAAGAGCCCAGGCGGCATCGAGGCATGGCTGGTCGAGGAGCACTCAGTCCCGCTGATCGCGATGCGCTTTGCGTTCGAGGGTGGCAACTCGCAGGATCCGGCCGGCAAGGAAGGCGTCGCGAACTTCCTGACGGCCATGATGGACGAGGGAGCCGGCGACCTCACAGCCATTCAGTTCCAGGAGCGCATGGAAGAAATCGCCATGCGTATGGGATTCGAGGATAGCCGCGATTCCTTCTACGGCAGCTTCGAGACGCTGACCGAGAACCTTGACGAGGCCGTCGAGCTGCTACGGCTCGCCATCAACGAGCCACGCTTCGACCCCGACGCGATGGAGCGCATTCGCGGGCAGCTGCTCACCAGCCTCGCGTTCGCTGCCAAGGACCCCGATCGGGTTGCTGCGCGTGAGTGGTTCGCTGCTGCTTTCCCGGACCACCCCTATGGCCGGCCGGCGGTTGGCACCGAGGAGAGCCTGGCGACGATCACTCGTGATGATCTGGAAAAGTACCGCAAGCGGGTGTTCGCGAAGGACACGCTGAAAATTGCCGTAGTGGGCGATATCGACGCCGAAACGCTGGGCAAGGTGCTCGATCGGGTCTTCGGTGATCTGCCCGAAAAGGCCGACCTGGAGCCGATTCCGTTCGTCGAGCCGAAAAAGGGCGGTGATGTGCACGTGATCGAGATGCCGGTACCGCAGTCGGTCGCCACATTTGGGCTCGCCGGCATTCCACGCAAGGATCCGGACTTCATCCCCGCCTTTGTCATGAACCATATTTTGGGGGGCGGCGGCTTCTCCTCGCGACTGATGGAGGAGGTGCGCGAGAAGCGCGGGCTGGCCTACTCGGTCTACAGCTATCTGCAGCCCTATCAGCACACGGCCATATTCGCCGGTGGAGTTGCGACAAAGAACGAGGAGATCGGCCAATCGCTGGAGGTGATCCGGGCAGAGCTGCAGCGCATGGCGACCGAGGGGCCTACGCCGGAGGAGCTTGAGAATGCGAAGAGCTATCTCATCGGCTCCTATCCGCTGAGGTTCGACACCAATGCCAAGATCGCCAACCAGCTCTTAGGGATCATGCAGGATGGTCTCGGCCAGGACTACATCGAAAAGCGCAATTCGCTGATCGAGGCGGTCACGCTGGAGGACGTCAAACGGGCGGCCAAGCGCATTCTCGAGACGGACAACCTCATCATGACCGTGGTGGGTCAGCCGAAGAACCTCAAGGGTCGGTCCTGAGTTCCTCCTTGGCCGAGGCCCGAAGCTTGGCACTGGCAAGGGACTCAGGTCTAACAATGCGCGATTGCTGATCAGGCAGAAGGAGACCTCGCGGCATGGTGGAGTCGTCAGGCGCCGGATCCTCCGTAGCCACCCTTCCTTACCGACAGGACATTGACGGCGTTCTCGAGGGAGCAATCGGAAGCTACGGACTCGGCGAGAGCGAGCTGCGGGGCTGGCTCGGCAGGCTTGAACCAGCGCTAGACGACCTTCGGAAGGATTGGGAGACCGGAAAGCTTGCGATTCTCCGCATTCCTGATGAGACGTCCGACATCGCGCCAGCCGAGGCGGCAATGGCCAAACTTATGGAAGGCGCGAGCACGGTTCTGTTCTTCGGGACGGGAGGCTCGAGCCTCGGTGGTCAGACGCTCGCGCAGCTTGCCGGCTGGAATATCCCGGGAGCTGCCGATGAAGCTCAGAAGGACCGCCCGCGGACGCGGTTCTACGACAATCTCGATGCGGACACCCTGAAGCGGTCCCTAGCGAGCCTCGACTTGGCCTCCAGCCGATTCGTCGTCACCTCGAAGTCGGGCAACACGCCAGAGACACTGGTGCAGGCGATCGCAGCCCTGGAGGCTGTGAAAGCTGCCGGGCTCGGCAGCGAGATCCCCCGCATGTTCCTGGGGCTGACCGAGCCCGCCAAACCTGGGCGCAAGAACGGACTGCGCACGCTGTTCGAGGCCCACGGCATTCCGCTGCTTGACCACCATACCGAGATTGGTGGCAGGTACTCCGCTCTAACGAACGTAGGCCTCCTGCCGGCGATTGCCCGCGGACTGGATGTGCGGGCGCTCAGGGCCGGCGCGGCCGAGGTCGTCTCGGCTATGCAGTCTGCTGCGAGAGCTGCTGACTTTCCGCCTGCAGTGGGCGCTGCGATGAACATCGCGCTCGCCAAGGAGAAAGGCATCCGCATCAGTGTGATGATGCCTTACGCCGACCGCCTCGGCCGTTTCGCCCATTGGTACGTTCAGTTGTGGGCCGAGAGTTTGGGCAAGAATGGCGAGGGAACCACGCCGATCGCCTGTCTCGGCCCAGTCGATCAGCACAGTCAGCTTCAGCTCTTCATGGATGGCCCGCGGGAGCACGTGATCACCGTGCTGCGGCAGGCGACAGCAGGCACTGGCCCTCGGATCGATCCGGAGCTCGCAAAGCTGGCGGGCCTCGACGAGATGGCGGGCCGCCATGCGGGCGACCTCGTGGCGGCACAGACTCACGGCGTTCCTGCTGCGTTGACCCGCGCGGGACGGCCGGTGCGCTTTATCGACGTCGGTCGCCTAAATGAGCGCTCGCTGGGTGCCCTCCTCATGCACTTCATGCTGGAGACGATTCTCGCCGGCCGTCTGCTCGGCGTCGATCCGTTCGACCAGCCGGCGGTCGAGCTGGGCAAGATTTTGTCTCGCGAGCGGCTGAAGCAGGCCACCTGAGCCGGCGCAGTTGCGGGGGAGGGGACCCGTGGCCATCCGGCAGCTCTCACCGGAGACCATCAATCGCATCGCCGCTGGGGAGGTGATCGAGCGGCCGGCGAGCGTGGTCAAGGAGCTGGTCGAAAATGCCATCGACGCCGGGGCGCGCGAAATCGAGGTGGTGACCTCGGGCGGCGGCGTATCGCTCATTCGCGTCACCGACGATGGCGTGGGCATGGACCCGGCCGACCTCGTGCTCTCCGTGGAGCGGCACGCCACCTCCAAGCTCAACGGCGACGATCTCCTCGACATTCGGACCCTGGGTTTCCGCGGCGAGGCGCTGCCATCGATCGGGTCGGTGGCTGAGCTGACGATCGTCTCGCGCGCCCGCGGCGCGAGCGAAGCCTATGCCTTGGCCGTGGAGCGCGGTCGCAAGGGGCCTCTGATGCCGGCTGCTGGCAATCCCGGCACGCGGGTCGAAGTGCGCAATCTTTTTTCGGCGACCCCGGCTAGGCTCAAGTTTCTGAAATCGGAACGCGCTGAAAACTTGGCCATTGGCGACGTCGTGAAGCGGCTCGCCATGGCGCATCCGGAAGTCGGCTTCGTGCTTGTGACGGGCGAACGCACCCCGCTGCGGCTGCCGGCAACTACGAGAGATTCGCAAGGCCTGCTGCAGCGGCTGGGCCAGGTGATGAGCCGCACCTTCGTCGACGACGCGCTCGAGATTGCCGGAGAGAAGGAGGGAATACGTCTTTTTGGCTTCGCCGGTTTGCCCACGCTGCATCGTCCGGATGCGAGCCAACAGTTTCTGTTCGTCAATGGACGGCCCGTGCGGGACAGGTTGCTCGTGGGCGCCGTGCGTGCAGCCTATTCCGATCTCATCCCGCGCGGCCGCCAGCCGCTGCTCGCCATATTCGTCGAGCTCAATCCGCAAGAAGTGGATGTGAACGTGCATCCAGCCAAGGCGGAGGTGCGCTTCCGCAATTCCGCAGCAGTTCGTTCGCTGCTCATCGGCGCCTTAGGGCACGCCTTGAAGCAGGCCGGGCACCGTGCCTCCGCCGCAGGTGCTGCAGCGGTGCTGGAGATTACGGAGCGCAATACCCCTTCGGCAACTTCACCGCGCTTCGCGGCTTCACGGCGAGTTGCGGCCGGACAAGGTCTTGGTCCCATGTCAGCCGGATTCGCAGAGGCGATTCAGGCTCCGCTGGCTGGCATTGATGAACCGAGCGCCGCTGTCGTCGGTGACGCGTTTGCTCAAGCGCCCGAGCTGCTCGACCGGCCGCTGGGGGCAGCCCGGTGCCAGATCAACGAGACCTACATCATCGCGCAAACGCGCAGCTCCATGATTATCGTCGACCAGCATGCTGCGCACGAACGGCTCGTATACGAGCGCATGAAGAGGATGCTCGCCGACGGCGGAGTGACGCGTCAGGGTCTCCTCATTCCCGAAATCGTTGAGGTGAGCGAAGACGAGGCCGAAGCGCTGGCAGAGCGTTCAGAGGAGCTGGCGGAGCTCGGTCTCGTGCTGGAGCGGTTCGGTCCCAAGGCTGTGGCGGTGCGGGAGACGCCCGCTCTCCTGGGCCAGACCGACGTCAAGGGTCTCGTCCGCGACCTTGCGGCCGAAATCCTGCGGGACGAGGGGCGGCAGGCGCTCAAGGAGCGGCTCGAAGCAGTGTGCGCCACGATGGCTTGCCACGGCAGCGTGCGCGCAGGGCGGCGCCTGACGGCGGACGAGATGAACGCACTGCTGCGAGAGATGGAGGCAACACCGTTTGCCGGTCAGTGCAACCACGGCCGCCCGACGTATGTGGAGCTGCAGCTCAGCGACATCGAGCGGCTCTTCGGCCGGCGTTGAGGCGGTCAACTCCTCCGCGTTGCGATCAGCAGCATCACCCCTGCGATAATCAGTAGAATTCCAGGCAAGAGCCGCCAGTCGAAAACGACGGCGTCGATGATCCCGAGCGACACCGCCAGGCTCTGCACGAGTGCTGCCGCGAGCGGCATGAAAGCGCTGGTGGCAATGAAGTTCTCGGTCTGAATCTTCACCACCGAGGAGAACTGCAGATAGCTCATGGTGGCGAAGATTAGCGAGCCGACGAACAAGGCCAGCACGATCGTCGGCCAATGCCAAAGGTCAGCTGGAGCCGGCAGAAGGTTGCTTCGTTCTGCAAACCCGAGACCGACCAGCGTGGCTGCCAAACCGACGAGAAACAGGCCCGCGAGGCCGGTCACGAGAACCACCAGGCCGGTGATCCGGATTTTCTCGAAGACACTTCGGGCAGTCCGGTTCCAGGGATGAAACTCGCTCGCAAATCCGCGCAAGCAGATCGCTGCCGCGGCAACGACACCGTAGAAGAGGCCGATTGCTTGGCTCGCGAGATCGACCGTGAAAATCAGTGATCCGACACCCGCGGCGACGATGACGGCACCGATCCACGCCCCCGTACCAGGGCTCCGCCGGAATATGATCCAGCCGAGAAGGAGCGCCAACGGAATGGACAGGCGCAGGATGATGTTGGCCTCGGCTGGCGAGAGCGTGAGCAGGATGAGGCAGAAGGAGACCTCAACCCCAATTACGCCGAGCCCGACAAACCAGCTCAATGGATTCAACATCACACGGATGGGCTCGTTGCCGGGACCCGTGTAGATCAACATTCCGACCGCGGAGATCACAAGCGAGTAGAGGATGAAAACTATCGGGTGAGCGCCTTGTGATATCGCGAATGCGTTCGAGACACTCAGGATGGCGATGGTGAGCACATAAAGCCCGGCCTCAATCCAGCCGCTGATGCGCTCTGCCCGGGGATCCGGGTGTGGGGGTGATGGTTTCTGCATAGCTTCCAGGTCGTTCAGGGCGCACGCGCGCCGGATTGGGTCTCGTAGCGGGCGAAGACGACTTGCGTGCTACCCCACGTACGTCGATCGATCTCTTTAAAGCCTGCGGGCAGCGCAAGTTCGGCTCGATCAGCTTCCTCGATCACCGCGATAGCGCCGTCGGCCAGCCAGCCGCCTTCCGCTGCAGAGGCGAGCGCCTTCTCGGCGAGTCCTCTTCCGTACGGGGGATCGGCGAAGACCAACGTGAACCCGTCGCGATGTCCCGCCGGGCCGAGGTCGGTGGCGTCCCGTCGAAAGATCCGCGTTACGCCAGCCAGGCCAAAGGCTTCGACATTGCGGCGGATCAGGCCGCGCGCCTCCGCATCCTGTTCCACGAACAGGCAGAAGCTGGCACCGCGCGACAGGGCTTCGACGCCGAACGCGCCCGTGCCAGCGAAAAGGTCGAGCACCTTGGCGCCTTCGAGTGAGAATTCAGGGATTCCATGAGCGAGGATGTTGAAAACGGACTCGCGCACGCGGTCCGACGACGGCCGCAGCCGCAGGTCACTCGGATCCCTGGGGGAGGCTAGCGGCCGGCCACGAAACCGGCCTCCGATGACCCTCATCGTCCGTCGTCCTCGAAGTCATCTAGGCGCGCCTCGGGTTCGGACACCGCGGACTTGCGGCGGCGTCGGCGGGCCTTCTCCTCCTCGCCGTCCGCAGTGAGTCCCAGAAGTTGCGCGGTCCGGGGGCCAAGCTGGTCGATCAATACACGCCGCCGGACAGGCTCGACCTCACCCGGCTTCAAATCGAGAAGTTGAAACGGACCGAAGGAGACTCTGATCAGGCGGTTGACTTCCAGTCCTAGCGCTCCGAGCACCTTGCGCACCTCGCGGTGCTTGCCCTCCCGCAGCGCGATCGTCATCCAGACGTTGCTGCCCTGCACGCGATCGAGCGTGGCCTCGATCGGGCCATAGCGGATTCCCTCCACCTCGATACCATCCTTCAGCTTGTCGAGATCGGCCTGCGTGACCTTTCCGTGAGCGCGCACGCGGTAACGCCGGAGCCAGCCAGTCGACGGCAGCTCGAGGTGTCGTGCCAAGGCGCCGTCCGTCGTCAGTAGGAGCAGGCCTTCCGTATTGAAGTCAAGCCGGCCGACGGAAATGACCCGCGGCATACACTCGGGTAGGTTCTCGAACACCGTCGGACGCCCCTGTGGATCGCGGTGCGTGGTGACGAGGCCTCGCGGCTTGTAGTACCGCCAAAGCTGCACGGGCTCGAAGGACGGCAAGGGCTTGCCGTCGACCAACACCACATCGTTGGGTCTAACATCGCGCGCAGGGCTTTTCAGGACTTCGCCATTGACGGTGACTCGGCCTTCGGCGATCCAGCGTTCGGCTTCCCGCCGGGAACACAGACCTGCTCTGGCGATCGCCTTGGCGATTCGCATCGTTTGCGGCGGTCGGCCGGAGGCCGGCTGCTGGGGTTGAGGCATTTGAGTGCCGTCGCGGCCCTGCTGCGGCGCGCGCTGCGCGGTCGTATGCCGTTGAGCCGAGTCGCGGCGTTGGCCTTTTAGGCGCTGTTTTGGTCGGCCCATTCGGGGCTCACGCATGATGAGATCGATCCGGTTTTGAAGGTGGACTTATGGCACCGACCTCCAATGGAAGCCACATGCTCATCGCTCTGGATGAGGCCCGGCGTGCGGCAGATCGCGGCGAGGTGCCCGTGGGGGCCGTGATCGTCTCGCCTGACGGGACCGTCACGGCCCGTGCCGGCAACCGGACGCGGGAGCTGTCCGACCCGACCGCACATGCCGAAATGCTGGTCATCCGCGAGGCATGCAGGGCGGTCGGATCAGAAAGGCTTATCGGATTCAGTCTCTACGTCACACTTGAGCCTTGCCCGATGTGCGCAACAGCCATCTCGTTTGCGCGCATCAAGCGCCTCTATTACGGCGCAAGCGACCCCAAAGGCGGCGGCGTGGAGCATGGCCCGCGCATCTTCACGCAGCCGACGTGCCATCACGTCCCGGAGATCTATTCAGGTATCGGCGAGAGAGAGGCGGCGGCGCTGCTCAAGAGCTTTTTCGAGGCCCGCCGCGGTCTGGACTGATGGTCATCACCGCCGAGGCCTGCCGCTTTGGACAGCCGGCGGCATAGCTCTACGGATCGGTTCCGGCGCGGTCGGCACGCCCGCTTCCGGCCTCGGCGCAACAGCGTGTCCAGGCGTGCCTGTCTCCAGCACTCGGAGGAGCTCACGCCGGAGAGCGGCCTTTGCGGGTTGGGCTGCTTCCAGGATCTCGTGTGGCTTCGTGAACTCCAGCACCCCGAACTGGTCGACAGCCACCTGGATCAGGATGTCAGGCCGCCGGTAGCGCAGCCGCTCGCGGGTGATGGCCTTCTGCAAGATTTGGATCGACTGCACCATGACCTCGACAGCCGTCGGCCGAGGGCCGATGTCGGCTTCCGCGGTCTTCGCGTTGACGTCGATGGCAACCGTCACATCCGCCGCGCCGTCGATCAGGTCGAAGGGCAGGGGATTGACAAGGCCACCATCCACCAAGGTCCGGCCGTCGATAACCACCGGGGAGAAAAGCACTGGAATGGCGATGCTGGCCGCCACTGCCGGACGGAGCGGACCCGAATCCAGCACCATCGGCTCCTGTGATGCCAAGTCGGTGGCGACGACCTTCAGCGGGATGTCGAGCTCGGAAAAGCTCTTTGGCACCCGGTCTGGAAACAGGAGATCCAGCAGCGTTGCGGAATTGAGCAGCGCCGAGCGGACCGGCAGCACGCGCAGAAGTCGCTGCACGGGCTCGGAGCGGGCCGCAAAGAGCTGACGCACCAGATCGAAGCGCCGGCCCAAAATCTCTTCCGTGTAGGCGCGGATTTGAACAGCGTTGAGGCCGGAGGCGTAGGCGGCGCCGTACAGGGCGCCAATCGAGGTGCCGGCAATCACGGTCGGCTTGATGCCGAGCTCGTCGAACACCTCGAGCATCAGGATGTGAGCGAGCCCGCGCGCCCCTCCGCCGCCCAAAGCCAACGCAACACTTGGAAAGCTAGGCGGGGTTTTTCTGTCGGGGTGCTGTTGGTCCATGTCTTACCACAAGGTCAACCTCGCGCGCCCGTCAAGGTCGCACTTGGTCGGGGGGAGCACCCGTCGCACCGGCTAGCTTCTAGGATCAGCAGTTCGTTGCTCAAGGAACTTCGACGACGAGATGTGTCGAAGTGCCGTGCAGGCGGTACGCCGCGCTACGGAGCTAACCGGGCTCGGAATCACTCGCCGCCGCGTTCGCGCGCAATGGCGCGCCATCCGATATCCCGGCGATAGAAGCCCTGCGGCCAATCGATTCGGCTGATCGCCTCGTATGCGCGGTCACGAGCTTCGCTCACGGTGCGCCCGCGCGCGGCGACGTTGAGCACACGGCCACCGTTGGCAATGAGCCGGGCACCGGCCCGCCGCGTGCCGGCGTGGAAAATCTCGACGCCAGGCACTTTGGCAGCCTCTTCCAAACCGCGGATCTCAGTGCCCTTGACGGGCGTGCCTGGATAGCCCTCCGCAGCCAGAACTACGGTGAGCGCGACATCATCGTGCCAGCGCAGATCGAAGCTGCCCAGAACGCCGTCAACCGTTGCCAGCAACGCGGCAAGGAGATCGGACTTGAGGCGCATCATCAGCACTTGGGCTTCCGGGTCACCGAAACGGACATTGTACTCGATGAGCTTCGGTCCCTCTGCTGTGATCATCAGGCCGGCGTACAGGACACCCTTGTACGGCGTTCCACGCGCCGCCATACCGGCGACGGTCGGGCGGATGATTTCGGACATGACCCGCTCCGACATCTCGGGCGTCATCACGGGTGCGGGTGAGTACGCCCCCATACCGCCGGTGTTCGGGCCCGTCTCACCGTCGAAGGCGCGCTTGTGATCCTGGGCTGTGGCGAGAGGCAGCGCATGCTTGCCGTCGACCAGGGCGAAAAAGCTCGCTTCTTCGCCCTGCAGATACTCCTCGATGACGACCTCTGCACCCGCTTGGCCGAAGGAACCACCGAAGCACGCCTCGATCGCTTTCTCTGCAGCTTCTTTCGTTTCGGCGATGACGACCCCCTTTCCAGCCGCCAATCCATCGGCCTTCACGACCAACGGCAGGGGATGGCGTGCTGCATAGGTCTTTGCGGCTTCGGCATCCGAAAATCGCGCGTAGGCTGCCGTGGGAATGCCGAGCTCGCGGCAGAGGTCCTTTGTGAATCCCTTAGAGCCTTCGAGTCTGGCCGCGGCACGAGAGGGCCCGAAAACCTTGATGCCTGCCGCCGCGAGATCGTCCGCCACTCCTGCAACGAGCGGAGCCTCGGGACCGACCACGACGAGGTCGATGCGGTTCTCCCGGCAGAAGGCTGCCAGCGCGTTATGGTCGGTGATGTCCAGGGGCACGCACTCCGCCACCTCGGCGATCCCGGCGTTTCCGGGCGCGCAAAAGAGCGATGTGAGGAGAGGGCTCGCTGATAGGGCCCAGGCCAAGGCGTGCTCGCGGCCACCGGAACCCAGAAGAAGAACGTTCATGAGAAGGTTGTCCCGGATTGTGGGGAACGGCACTTGGACGCCGCCGCACGGCGGTCACGATGGTGTATCATCGCTGGCGCGGACCATATAGCAGAGATGATCGTGGCTGAATCTGCCGCACAGCAGCGCACCGGCGTCAACGTTGCCGAGTATACCGTCTCCGAGCTCGCGAACGCGATCAAGAGGGCGTTGGAGGACGGATTCGGCTACGTGCGCCTGCGCGGTGAAGTGTCGGGCTTCCGCGGTGTCCACGCGTCGGGCCATTGCTATTTCGCCCTGAAGGACGACAAGGCGAAGATCGAGGCGGTGATCTGGCGCACCACCTGGCAGCGCCTGAAGGTCAAGCCGGAAGAAGGGATGGAGGTCGTCGCGCAAGGCCGCGTGACGACCTATCCCGGCTCCTCCAAGTACCAGATCGTCATCGACAGTCTTGAACCGGCCGGTGTCGGCGCGCTGATGGCCGTGCTCGAGGAGCGCAAGCGCAAACTCGCAGCCGAAGGCTTGTTCGACGAGGCTCGAAAGCGGCCGCTGCCGTTCCTGCCGCGTGTGGTCGGCATCATCACATCCCCAACCGGCGCCGTGATCCGCGACATGCTGCATGGGTTCGACGAGCGGTTCCCCGTGCACGTGATCGTCTGGCCCGTTCGGGTCCAGGGCGAGACCTGCTCTGCGGAGGTGACGGCGGCGATCCGCGGTTTCAATGCGCTTCCGCCCGACGGCCCGCTGCCGCGCCCTGATGTGCTCATCGTTGCGAGAGGGGGCGGCAGCCTCGAGGATCTTTGGGGCTTCAATCACGAGTCCGTCGTCCGCGCTGCCGCGGAGAGCGAAATTCCGCTCATCTCCGCCGTCGGCCATGAGACGGACTGGACTCTGATCGACCTCGCTGCTGACGCGCGAGCACCGACGCCGACCAAGGCTGCAGAATGGGCCGTGCCGAAGCACTCGGAGCTTGTCGAGACCACCGCGTCCCTCGCTCTGCGGCTCGTAAGCAGCATGCGGCGGGTCATCGAAGGAGCCCGCACGCACCTCAAAGCTGCTGCGCGCGGCCTTCCGCGACGTGAGGATTTGCTGGCCTTGCCCCGGCAGCGGTTCGACGCCGTCGAGCAGCGGCTGGGTCGGGCTTTGCTCGCCAACACCCGCGCGCACGCCATGCGGCTCGCGCGCCTATCTTCTCGACTGCATCCTCGATTGCTGGAAGCCCGGCTGCATCGCTGCCGCGATCGGCTCGAAGCGCTCAGTCGCCACAGCCGCGATGCACTCTCGCGGCTCGCCGGGGCGCGGCGCTCCCGCTACGAACGCACGGCAGGGAGGCTCAGCATCGAATCCGTCCGTGTCCGACTCCTCCGGGGACGGGAAAGGCTTGCAAGTTTCGCCAGCCGCGCGGAGCAGGCCTTCAAGAGCCGCGTTGCCCATGAGCGCGCTCGGCTTTCGGGGCTGTCGAAGCTGCTCGTCTCTCTCAGTTATCAGGGAGTGCTCGAGCGCGGCTTCGCATTGGTGCGGGATGCCAACGGACGCACGATTCGAACTGTCAGCGCTGTCGGCCTGGGCGCGGAAATTCAGGTGGAGCTTGCGGATGGATGCATCGACGCTGACGTTCGCGATGTCAGGACGAGCAAAGCTCCGCCCGGCCGAACGGTCTCGAGTGTCGTCGATCCAGCTCAGGTGCGTCCGCCGCGACGCAAGCGCAGGAGCTCTGAAGGCGGGCAGGGGAGCCTGTTTTGAACCCCGGCATTCGCGTCATGTCGCTTTGTCACTCGGCCTTGACGGAGTGGTAGCCATTGGCAATCTCAACCATATAGGTGTGACCCCAGTCTAACACGCCGCCGGGAAACCTCTGGAAATCATCGGAAATGAATCGGTTCGAAAAGCTGTTCGGTACACATGGTGAGGCGCGCGTCCGGTACCTGGACGGCGAATTCCAAGTCCTGTCTCCCGGCGACTACGTCCGCTGTGCCGTGACGGGCGAGCAGATTCCCTTGCAAGACCTGCGCTATTGGAGCGTCGAGCTGCAGGAAGCGTATGCCTCTCCGGAGGCATCTCTCCAGCGCCATCTCCAGCTTCGGGCCAAGCGGACAGGCTCATCCGATCCCATCAAATAACGAACCCCGGTCGCCGGGCCAGACGACCGGGGGTTGTTGACCTAAGGGAAGCTCGGATCGACCGAGGTTCGACCACCGAACCGGCTTAGTGACGGTGGTGATGGTGGTGACGATGGTTCCTATGTGGGTGCCAGCAGCGGCCGATCACGCGCCGGGACACCACGCGCCCGCGCCAATTGATGCGCATGAGAACACGGCGGCCGTGAACACAGCGCACGACAGTACGGGTGTGGCGCCGCCATGAGACGTCTTGGACAAGGTCCGAGCTAGTTTGAACGCTAAGAGCTGCTGCAGCGCCGACAGGTGCCGCAGAGGCCACGGGGGCCAAGCCTAGGGTAGCTGCTGCGGCAACTGCGGCGAAAATGGCTGACTTCAGCATCATGGTGGAACTCCAGTTTGGTTCTTGTCCATCCAGCTTGGTTCGGGATAGGAGCGTCCCGATGATCCGAGCCTCGCACGGGGGACATGAACGGCGCCGGAGCGCCTTGTTCATCTAGCATTCAGGCGGGAAATCCTCGGCCAGCGTCCCCAGCCGTGGCCCGGCGGGGAAAGAGAAATGGTGCGAAAACATGGCCGAAATGTCGCCCAAGGATCCCGAAAGGGAGGATAAAGGCCTGTGATTTCCGAATGACCGGAAATAACATTTATACGGAATTTCAATAAGCGGTCACACTGACGAATTCAGGCGGGCAGCAGCTGCGGTCGGGTGAATGCGATTAATGGCTTTTGCGGGTGGGTTGGATTAAGAGAAATTTGAGGGCAACGCGAGAGCTAATAATCACATGGCGGGAGCGGGCGACAAAAACTTGCACGTAGCGCGTTGGGGGAAAGACAAGTTCCGGCAGCTTGAGTAGGCCACTTTTCATTAGCATCAGCTCGCAGAAATTTATGACCCGAAAAGGCTTGCCTGGCGCGGCTCTTCGAGCCGTTCGGTTTGATTTTGATCGTCGTATTAAACCCGCCAGCTCCATTCGCCTAGGCGACCGGACTGAGACACGGCAGCCAGATAAACCGAAAGCGTCATTTCGCAGTCGACCAGGGCGCGATGGGCGCCTTTTGGGGTGAGGCCCTGTGCGGCCGCGACGTCCACAAGTCGGTGACGCGGCAAATGCGGCCATGTCTGCCGGGCAAGGCGTAGGGCGCAGCAGACGCGGTTTTGCATCGGACGACCGATACACCTTGCTGCATGTGTCAAGAAGGCTGTGTCGAACGGCGCGTTGTAGAACACCAGCATGTCATCGCCAATGAAATCCAAGAAATCGTTCATGGCTTCCGGGAGCGGTCTTCCGTGGGTTTCAAGGATCTCGTAGGTGATGCCCGTTTTTTCCACGATCTTGCGCGGCAGCCGCGGAGATCCCTCCTTGCGGACCAGAGTCGAGAAGAACTCGCGATCGCTCCCATTGCGAACGGCGATCGCTCCAATCTCAATGATCTGGTGCTTGCTCGGATGAAGGCCCGTGGTTTCGATGTCCGCTACGATAAAGCGCTCTGGCAGCGCGGCGGGTCGACGAGGTTGCCGTTGCGGTCGGATGATGCCCGGGCGGGAGACCTGCTCAGTCGCTTCAGGTGGCGTCGTCCCTGTCGATCTCGAAGGCCGACGTAGAAGCACCCACACCGTGCCGCCTGCAATGGCAATGACGGCCACGACCTCGATGACGCCCATAGCACCCTCCCCAACGCCACAGGACTTGTCTAAGACAAGCACTGGAGGAACGGGTGCACAATAACCGATATGACTTAGACTGACAGTCCGACGGAATGGGATCGCGAGGAGTGTATTGGTGGTAGCGGGAGGCGGATTCGAACCGCCGACCTAGGGATTATGAGACCCTCGCTCTAACCACCTGAGCTATCCCGCCAATCTGGCCGCGATATAAGAAGCGGCGCCGTGGCCTGTCAAGCAAGCCTATGCTGCGCGAAGCACCTCAGCATATGCGCAACCAAACCGAGCTGTCCGGTCATGAACTCGATTGGGCTTTGCGCATCCGGAGCATGGTGAAAATGCCCATGGGCCGCAGGGCGCGCCGTTCGATCACCTCGAGGTCATCGCATACGAGCACGCGGTTGAAGTCGAAGACCGGGCGCCAGCCCAGGCGGTCCGCGAAAGGCGCCATGCGACGCTCGAACCACCCCCGGATGCCCTCGTCCTGGCTGAAGTGGTTGACCAGAATGACTTCGCCGCCAGGTTTGCAGACGCGGGCCAGCTCCCGCATGACACGCTCTGGCTCCGGCACAACGGTTATCACGTACATCGCGACGACCGTCTCGAACGATGCATCGGCGAACGTGAGATGGCCGGCGTCCATCTCGTAGAGGCCGGCAACGTTGTCGAGGGCCTCGTTCGCGACACGGGCGCGCGCCTTCTCCAGCATCTCCGGCGACAGGTCGATGCCGACGATCTCCAGGTGCTTGCCATAGAGAGGTAGAGACAGGCCGGTGCCTACGCCCACCTCCAGCACGCGGCCAGAGCGGGCATTGATGATCTCGACGGCATGCTTGCGCCCCTCGGCAGCGATCCTGCCAAAAGTCTGGTCGTAAATCGGAGCCCAGCGGCGGTAAGCGCTGAGCACAGAGGACTCGTCCAGAGGCTCTGAAACCTTTGCGGCCAACGCTCCCCCGAGCGCGCCGCGGCTATGCTTCTCAGTTCGAACTCGACCGCCAAACACTGTGCTCTCCTGGATTTTCTTGAAGTTTTTTTCCGGCCCGTCACTGGCCAGGGATGCCCGCTGTGACGGGCTCCGCGGTCAGCCGTGAGTCACTCTCGCCCATGGCCCCGCGCGTACGCGCGATCCATCCTCCCCCGAGAATGCGGGCCTCGGGCCCGGCGTCCTCGTAAAAAACGCAGGCCTGGCCCGGCGCCACGCCGTGCTCGCCGCCGGGTATGAGAACCCGCGCACGGCCGGGTCGTTCATCGAAAACGAGCACGGCATCGATGGGTGCGTGCGTCGAGCGGATTCTGGCACGAATAGGAAGGCCGCCGTGGGTTGCTGCATCGGCCTCCGCCGGAGAGCCGAGCCAGTTCACGTCCCTCAGCTCCAGCATCTCGGTTCGCAGAGCCTCGCGGGGCCCGACCACTACCTGCCTGCGCTCGGCATCGAGCCGAACGACGTAGAGCGGCTTGTCACTCGCAATCTTGAGGCCCCGGCGCTGGCCCACCGTGTAGCGGATCACGCCGTCGTGACGGCCAAGCACGCGGCCATCGATGTGGACGATGTCGCCCGGCTCGACGGCGCCCGGGCGAAGGCGCTCGATGACGTCGGCATAGCGGCCCGAGGGCACGAAGCAGATGTCCTGGCTGTCCGGCTTTGCCGCAACCGGCAAGTCCAGCTCACGGGCAAGCTCGCGTACCTGCGCCTTGCGCATGCCGCCGAGGGGGAACCAGAGGCGCTCAAGCTGCGCGCGCGTCGTCGCGAATAGGAAGTAGCTCTGGTCACGATCGACATCGATCGCCCGCCGCAGTTCCGGTCCGTACGGGCCGTCGCGCCGCTGAATATAATGCCCTGTCGCAAGGACATCGGCGCCAAGCTCGGTTGCGGTATCGAGAAGCTCCCGAAACTTGATCTTCTGGTTGCAGGTGACGCAAGGAATGGGCGTCTCGCCGGCCAAATAGCTGTCGGCGAATGCAGAAATTACGGAGCTTTCGAAGCGGTTCTCGTAATCCAGGACGTAGTGCGGGATGCCAAGCTTCTCAGCCACCCGCCGGGCATCATGAATGTCCTGGCCGGCACAGCAGCTCCCCGGGCGGGCCGTTGCCGCGCCGTGGTCATAGAGCTGCAAAGTTATGCCGATGACGTCGTGGCCGTCGCGCTTCAGGAGAGCTGCCACCACCGAGGAATCCACGCCGCCGGACATGGCAACGACGACACGCCGCCGCGCGCCATGCGCCGCGTTCTCGCCTGCCTCTGCTGACGTCGTCACCTCAGAATCCGCCTTCAATAAACGAATAACGTCCCGAATGCTGGACTGCTGCCCCAAAACGGCACGCAGCATCGGCCATCCAAGTCCGGTGGCAACCTCCAGTCGGCCACACATATGGAGCCGTTGCACGAAAGAGGCAAGTCACCATCCTGGGATGCACCTTCTGGTGACGTCGAGCCCGCATTCAGGCGAGCAGCCGGCCGCTTCAGGCCCCGATCCATCATAAAGGTTAACGCTGACGTCACAATTCCCTGCACAATCCTAGATGTTATGTTTACCTAACCACTTAGAACGAAATTAAGATGGCTAAAGCACGATGGGGGGACATGGCGAGTGAGTATTGCGTAGAGTGTCATGTCCGAGCAACAGTACCGATCAAGAGTTCGCTACGTCATTGGGCCGGACGGGAGTCCGTTGACCATTGCAGACCTTCCTCCGCGCGATACCAAGCGCTGGGTCATCCGTCGGAAGGCGGAAGTCGTCGCCGCGGTTCGCGGCGGCCTGTTGAGTTTAGAGGAGGCTTGCGAGCGTTATACCCTCTCGGTGGACGAGTTCCTGAGCTGGCAGCGGTCGATTGACAAGCACGGGCTTCCCGGTCTCCGTGCAACCCGAATTCAGGACTACCGCGACTGATCCACCTCCTCCCGGAGTTCTTCCTGAGTTTCCCATGTAACCGCAGGCGTCAGCCCGGCGTAGCCGGGGAGCGGTCTGCAGCGCCATTGGCTGCTCCGGCGGCGGGAAGACCGCCGGCATGAGCCTGCCCAACTGTTCGTCGCCGGCCCGGAACTTTCCTGGGTCGTACAGCTAGTTTTGCTTCAATCTATTGGAACGCATCAGCTCGATCGAGCTCGGCGGCAAAAGCTTGCCGTATCCAGCGTGGGCTGATCCGGCTTGACCGTGTGCAGCAGGATCTCGGCTGCGCCGAACGAAGATGCGCGATGGTCTAACCGATTGATTGCAGCCGCAAAGCCCGCGGAACCGATGCTGGCTCCGCGGGGCGGATCGTAGACAAAATTGAGGTGGTTCCGCCGCTCAGCGGATGATATGGTTCGACTCGCGCCCGGAGCGGCGTGGCATGCGGTCGAAGTCGCGCTGAGCTTCCGGCGTCGCCAGCCTGTCCAGATCTGCCCAGGCGTCGTCGCGTTCACGAATGGCAATCTCAAGCCTCTCCTGAAGATTCGCAATCGAGGCCCGCAGGTTGTCGCGACGCTGAGCTGCAGATTTGGCGAGCGTGGAGTAAGCGAAGTGGGACTTGTCCCGGATGCCGGTACGCTCCTCCTCCGCTTGCACCTGCCGATCGAGCTCCATTGCCATGTGCTCGAACTCCCGGATCATGTGCTCGATGTCCGCGACCTTGCGGCGCTTCTCCTCTGCAGCGAAGCGCTTGGTGCGGAGGCTGATCTCCCGAGATTTCATGTTCGATACCCCTGACATATTCGAACAATGCCTGTCATAGCCTGATGTACAAAAAGCATGCCAGGCGACGCCTGTGGCTCTTGTTTCCTGCTGGTCCGACCCGTTGACCCGCCCACGCCAGCAAGGGAGTTTTCACTATTAACGTACAGACCACCAATTAAGTTGCGGTAAAGTCACTTCAGTTCGCTGACAAAATCTAAAGTCGCGAGATGGCCGCGAATGGGTTCCCTGACTCTAGGGCCGGCCGCCGAATTCTGATAATCCTTTGATTCGGTGGATGATCACGCGTGCCGGCCCGGTCTGGGGGGATCGGGTTCGGATTGTGGACCGTCTGCCTGCGCGTTCTCGCCATCGAGGGACTGACAACATCGTAGCACGACCCGAGCGGGCACCACGGGGTGCACGTTGAGAAGTCGTATTTGGTCGAGCCCAAATTGGCGCGTAGTAGGTGGCTGGCACTGATGTTGTTCAGCCAAGTTATGCGCAGTAGAGTCATCCGATCAGGCTTTGTTAACCTCTGATCTGGTAAAGTTTCCTGAGGTAGTTATGCCAGTTGTCTGGTGCGTGCTCTTCTGAACGGGGCAGCGGGCCTGGGGTAACCGGGCTCTCGAAGAGAGGAATAGCATGAGAGTCCTTCTGATCGAAGACGATAGCGCCACGGCGCAGAGCATCCAGTTGATGCTCCAGTCGGAGGGCTTCAACGTATACACGACTGATCTCGGCGAGGACGGGGCGGACCTTGGCAAGCTCTACGACTATGACATCATATTATTGGATTTGAACTTGCCAGACATAAGCGGGTACGAAGTTCTCAAGACACTTCGTGTCAGCAAGGTCACGACTCCCATACTCATCCTGTCGGGCTTGGCCGGTATTGAAGATAAAGTTCGTGGTCTGGGCTTCGGTGCCGACGACTACATGACGAAGCCATTCCACAAGGACGAGCTGGTGGCCCGTATTCACGCCATCGTGCGGCGCTCGAAGGGCCACGCGCAATCAGTGATCCGGACGGGAGAAGTGTGCGTCAACCTCGACACAAAGACGGTCGAGGTGAACGGTCAGCGCGTGCACTTGACGGGCAAAGAGTACCAAATGCTCGAGCTGCTCTCCCTGCGTAAGGGAACCACGCTGACGAAGGAGATGTTCCTCAACCATCTGTATGGCGGCATGGACGAGCCCGAGCTGAAGATCATCGACGTTTTCATCTGCAAGCTACGGAAGAAGCTCCAGATGGCGACGGGCGGCAAGCACTACATCGAGACGGTGTGGGGGCGAGGCTACGTCCTCCGGGATCCCAGCGACGAGCATGCGGCTGCTTGAGTAGTCTGCTGTCAGGTCGGCTTTTCGCGAGACAGGGGGCCGCGGGCCCCCTTGCTCTTTGATGGGGTGGAGCCTTGCGGCGGAATGAGCTAAGCAGGCCGCCTTGGCAGTGAGGACGGCAGTCATGGCAGCAGGGCTCAAAGCGGCGATCGTCTCGGTAACGCCATTTCAGCAAAACTGCACGTTGATTTGGGACCCGACGACCAACGTGGGAGCCGTCGTCGACCCTGGCGGGGATCTCGACCGTGTTCGGGCGGCGATCGCCAGAGCCGGCATGACGGTCGAGAAGATCATTTTGACACATGGGCACATCGATCATGCCGGAGGGGCCGCCGATCTCAGGGACGCCCTCGGCGTCCCGATCGAGGGACCGCACGAGGCCGACCGATTTCTGTTGGACGGTCTCGAAGAGCAGGGCCGCACCTATGGCATCACGGCCCGATCTGTCACGCCCGATCGCTGGCTCAAAGATGGGGACACCGTCGAGGTGGCAGGCCACCGGTTTTTGGTGCTGCACTGCCCGGGTCATTCGCCAGGATCAGTCGTCCTCTACAACTCAAACCAGCGGTTCGCGCTGGTTGGCGACGTGATCTTTCGCGGATCGATCGGCCGGACGGATTTCCCCTATGGCGACCACGACGCGCTGATCACCGCTATCAAAACCAAGCTGCTGCCGCTCGGGGACGATGTCGCGTTCATCTGCGGTCACGGCCCGACGAGCACTTTCGGCGCCGAGCGCGCATCTAACCCCTTTATCGTCTGAGCTGATCGCTCCTACCGCAGCAGTCCATCGAGGACGAAGCTACGGTGCGGCTTGGGGGCTGCGCCTGCGGGCTTGCCTTGGCCTGAATCTGCCTGGGCTGTGGTGTCGGCCTGTGGGCTTGGCGGAGCTTCAAGAGAGCCGCGCACCCCGCAGCCTGCTACTGCGAGCGCCACGGCCATCGAGATGCCCAGCACAAATGCTCTGCCCATTCTCACCTGCCCATGCTTAGGCCTGCTGCCAGTCACCAGCAATCACGCCGTAACAGGCCACGCTTGACCCCGGCAATCGACACTGTAACTCCTGGATATGGCAGCGGCCAATCTGTTTAGGCCGCTCCTTGCATTTTGTAGGGCCCCTGTGGCGCGGGGCCCGCACCTTCGCGCCAAGGCCAAGGCTCAGCTCAAGCTGGCGCAGAACCTCTGGATGCGCTTGCAAGCCTCCTCCAATGCGTCCGTCGATGTCGCATAAGAGATGCGGAAGAAGGGCGACATGGCAAACGCAGCGCCGTGGACGCAGGCTACGCCTTCCTCCTCGAGGAGCGCCGTGACGAAGTCCTCATCGTTGTTGATGGTGACGCCCTTCGGGGTCTTCTTGCCAATCAGCTCCGCACACGACGGATAGACATAGAATGCGCCTTCCGGCTTCGGGCACTTGATGCCGCGTGCTTGGTTGAGCATGGACACCACAAGATCCCGCCGCTGCATGAACACCTTGTTGTTGCGCTCGATGAAGTCTTGCGGGCCGGTCAGCGCTTCCACAGCGGCCCACTGCGTGATCGAGTTCGGGTTCGAGGTCGATTGCGACTGCAACTTGCACATGGCCTTGATGAGCGGCTCGGGTCCACCAGCGTAGCCGAGGCGCCATCCGGTCATGCAGTAAGCCTTGGAGAGCCCGTTGAGCGTGAGTGTGCGCTCGTAGAGACCCGGCTCGACCTGCGCGGGGGTCCAGAACTCATGGCCGTCGTAGAGCAGGTGCTCGTACATGTCGTCGGTCAGCACCCACACCTGCGGGTGGCGCATCAACACGTCCGTCAGCGCCTTGATCTGGTCCCTGGAGTACGCCGCGCCGGTCGGGTTGCAGGGCGCGTTGAAGATGAACCATTTGGTTCGCGGCGTGATCGCCTTCTCCAGCTCTTCCGGCTGAAGCCTGTAACCGTCCTCGATGCGGCAGGGTGCGAACACCGGCTTTCCGCCGCCGAGTAGCACGATGTCGGCATAGGACACCCAGCAAGGCGCAGGAATGATGACCTCGTCCCCCGGATTAAGGGTGGCCATCAGGGCGTTGTAGAGCACCTGCTTACCACCAGTGCCGACGGATATTTGAGAGGTCTTGTACTCGAGGCCGTTCTCTCGCTTGAACTTGGCGACGATCGCTTCCTTCAACTCAGGAATTCCGTCGACATCGGTGTATTTCGTCTTGCCCTCGTGCAGGGCACGAATCGCGGCTTCCTTGATGTTGATGGGTGTGTCGAAATCCGGCTCGCCGGCCGAGAGCGAGATAATATCGCGGCCCTGGGCTTTGAGCTGGCGCGCCTTAGTCGAGACCGCGATGGTGGCTGATGGTTGAATGCGGTTCAGGCTGTCAGCGAAAAAGCCCATGGCTTGCCTCACGTTCAAAGGTGCATCGCATCTGTGCGACGCAGACTCATCATCCTCCGATATAGATCGAAACAGCCGCCGAGGCACTTCCTCCTTTGCCTCTCTGCGACGGGAGGTGGCTGAGGATGCGAAGTCGGCGGCGACTGGAACTGATGCGCTCCAACCGCCTCAACACGGGTAGAGGAGCTTGGCGCGATTCAGTCCGCTTCAATCCGGGGTGACACTACTAGGCGCAGGCCGAAGCCGGGGCAAGTGCGTTGCTGTGCTGCAGCCTCGAGACTCTTCTCTTACCGGTTACCAGCTCGTGAAAGGTGTTTCTGCCACTGGAGTCAGCGGTGGCTTGCGCTCGAGATAGGCTTTCAGATTGTCGACGACGAGCTGGCCCATCTTGTTACGCGTGTACACTGAGGCCGAGCCGACGTGCGGCAGCAGAACTGCATTTGGCAGCGTGAGAAACTCGGGGTTGATCCTTGGCTCGTTGACGAACACGTCGAGCCCCGCCGCATGAATCGTGCGATTCCGGAGTGCGTTGATGAGCGCTTGCTCGTCAACGCATGTGCCACGCGCCATGTTGATGAGGATGCCGCGGGGGCCGAGCGCCTCCAGCACGGCGGCATCCACGATGTTCTTTGTCTCCGGTCCGCCCGGCGTGATGACAATGAGCGTGTCGACTGCCTTCGCCAGCTCCACAGCGGTCGGGTAGTAGGGGTAGGGCAGGTCCTCCCGCCGGCGCCGAGTGCAGTAGGAGATCGGAACACCGAATGCCTCCAGGCGCCGGGCAATGGCCATGCCGATGCGGCCCATTCCAAGGATTCCGACGCTACGGTCGCGTAAGCTGGCCTGTGTCAGGGGGTAATCGCCTTCCGTGGCCCACTTGCCGTCCCTGAGCCAGCGCTCCGCCTGGGACAGCTCGCGCACGGTCATAAGGAGCAATCCGAGCGTGGTATCCGCCACCTCCTCGGTCAGCACGTCGGGAGTGTTGGTAACGATGATGCCCCGCTTGCCCGCCGCCGCGGCGTCCACGCTATCGTAGCCGACGCCGAAATTGCCGATGATCTTGAGCTTCGGCAGCCTTGCCATGAGCGCGTCGTCGACCTTCACGCCCGTGTGGCCGCCCGTGCAGATGGCCTCGATGCTTTCGCCCGCCTTTGCGAGCGTCTCCTCCAAGTCCGCCGGCTGAGCCAACCGGTGCACCGTGAATGCTTCATCGAGTTGTTCCTCAATCAGCTTCATCATTCGACCGGTCATCAGCAGAGCAGGCTTGGTCATTGTAATCTCTCCAGCGGCAATCTCTCCCGTGCGTCGTAACATCCGGTCGAGGGTGGTTCAATCACCGTGCGCCTTGCCAAGCCGGGTCTGCCGCGTGACATGGGAGTTATGAGCGACCGAAGCTACGACGTTGCGATTATCGGCGCAGGGCACAACGGCCTCACGTGCGCAGCGTATCTGGCTGCCGCCGGACTCAAGGTGATTGTGCTTGAGAAGAACGAGGTCGTCGGCGGCGCTGCACTGACGGAAGAATTCCATCCAGGTTTTCGCAACTCTGTCGCCGCCTACACGGTGAGCCTGCTCAATCCGAAGGTGATCGCTGACCTTGAGCTCGAGAAGCATGGGCTCAGGATATTGGAGCGTCCGGCCGCAAATTTCTGGCCCATCGATGCCAAACGTGGGCTGTTGATGCCCTATGGGCTCCCCGAGCGCCAAAAGGCGATCGCAGCCTTCTCGAAACGGGATGCCGAGCGGTTGCCAGCCTATGATGCGGCGTTGGAGCGCGCTGCGGCCGTGCTGCGTGATCTCGTGCTGCGGACGCCGCCCAATGCGGGTGGCGGAATTCTCGAGCTGATCAAAGCTGCTGGGCTCGGTCGGCGGCTGCTCGGGCTGAGCCTCGACGACCAGCGACTGCTCGTCGATTTATTCGCCAAGAGCGCCGCCGACTATCTCGCCACCTGGTTCGAGAGCGAAATCGTGCAGGGCGCATTCGCCTTCGATGGGATCGTTGGCGCCTACGCATCACCATTTACTCCGGGAACGGCCTACGTATTGCTGCACCATTGCTTCGGTGAGGTGAACGGCAAGCCCGGCGTGTGGGGCCACGCTGTCGGCGGTATGGGGGCCATTACGCAGGCGATGTGCGCTGCCGCCCAGGCCAGAGGGGCCGGGGTGCGCACAAGCGCAAGTGTCGCGCAGGTCAAGGTGGCTGAGGGGCGGGCCTGCGGCGTGGAGCTCGAGTCCGGCGAGACGATCCATGCGCGGGCGGTCGCCGCCAATATCCCGCCGAAGCTGCTCTTTCGCGACCTCGTACCGGATGGGGCAATTGCACCCGAGCTGCGGGCACGCTTTGTCGGCATGAAGACGGGCTCGGGCGTCTTCCGGATGAACGTAGCGCTATCGGAGCTCCCCGATTTCCTTTGTCTTCCGGGGAAGGAGCCGCGGGCGCACCACGGCTCCGGCATCATCATTGGGCCGACTATCTCCTATCTGGAGCGAGCGTATCTGGATGCCCGGCTCCACGGTTGGTCGCGCGAGCCGATCGTTGAGATGCTCATTTCCTCGACGCTCGACCCGGCGCTCGCCCCACCTGGCCGGCATGTGGCGAGCCTGTTCGTTCAGCACGTGGCACCGCATCTGCCAAATGGCCGGAGCTGGGACGAGGCCAAAGACGAGTTCGCCGATCTCGTCATCGACACCGTCACGCGTCACGCGCCGAACTTCAAGGCGAGCGTGATCGCCCGGCAAGTGCTGTCGCCGCTCGATCTGGAGCGGCGGTTCGGCATGGTCGACGGCGATATCTTCCACGGCCAATTATCGCTGGACCAGCTTTTCTTCACACGCCCCGTGCTCGGCTACGCCGACTACCGGATGCCGGTGCCGGGCCTGTACCTGTGTGGCTCAGGCGCCCATCCGGGCGGGGGTGTCACCGGCGTCCCTGGTCACAATGCGGCGCGCGAGATCATTCGCGATCTGCGGGGGTGGTTTAGGGGGCGCTGACGGTAGAGGTCGTCTCGCTACTGGCTGACTTGTGCGCCGATCTACCGGCTTTACTGAAAAAAGAGGGGCCGCACCGGTCGCCCGGCGCGGCCCCTCCGTCCAAGGTCTGGGGAGACCTTAATTACATCATGTCCATGCCGCCCATGCCGGGAGCAGCGGGAGCGGCTTCCTTCTTCTTCGGAGCCT